>Ga0160457_1000421_pt1 | contig 21237 bp, 20 predicted proteins | sample HID1972M_E6MG_FD_108242 | JGI IMG/M metagenome (GOLD analysis project Ga0160457, IMG submission 108242) | Enriched pill bug-associated microbial communities from UW Madison campus, WI, USA - HID1972M_E6 MG | ecosystem: Host-associated > Arthropoda: Insects > Digestive system > Unclassified ... | reverse complement strand
CTCGGTCTTGACCCACTTGCCGGGCTCGAGGTCCTTGTAGTGCTCGAAGAAGTGCTCGATCTCTTTGCGGGTGTACTCCGGGATGTCGGTCACATCCTGGATGTGCGCCCAGCGCGGGTCCTTCGCGGGCACGGCGATGACCTTCGCGTCGGAGCCGCCGTCGTCGGTCATGTTGAACACGCCGACCGGACGAACGGTCACGCCGACGCCGGGGAAGAGCGGGTACTCGAGCAGCACCAGCACGTCGACGGGGTCGCCGTCGAGGCCGAGGGTGTTCTCGAAGTAGCCGTAGTCGGTGGGGTAGACGAAGCCGGTGAACAGCACGCGGTCGAGGAAGACACGGCCGGTCTCGTGGTCGACCTCGTACTTGTTGCGGCTCCCCTTGGGGATCTCGATGACGGCGGGGTAGTCGGCCATGGTTCTGCGTCTCCTGGTAGGGCGTGAGGTTGGAGCTAACGTTAGCCGATGCCTTCTGCGCACGATCGCCCCCGCCTGACCCCCGCCAGGGCCGACATCCGCCGTGCCGTCCGTGAGTCGCTGGCCGATCTGGCGGGCACGGATGCGCTGGTGCTGGTGGCGCTGTCGGGTGGCGCGGATTCGTTGGCGCTGGCCGCGGCGACCGCGTTCGAGGCGCCGCGTGCCGGCATCCGGGCGGGTGCCGTGGTGGTCGATCACGGGCTGCAGCAGGGGTCGGATGCGGTGGCCGCTCGTGCCGCGCAGCAGGCCCGCGAGCTGGGGCTCGATCCGGTGATCGTGACGCGCGTCGAGGTGGGGGCCGAGGGCGGTCCGGAGGCGGCTGCCCGCGAGGCGCGCTACGGGGCGCTGGATGCGGCGGCGGCCGAGCATGACGCCGCGGCCGTGCTGCTCGCCCACACGCTCGACGACCAGGCCGAGACGGTGCTGCTGGGGCTGGCCCGCGGCAGCGGTGCCGCCAGCCTGCAGGGCATGGCCGCCGTCGCTGGGCGTCTTCGCCGCCCCCTGCTCGGCATCCGTCGTGACGACACTCGCCGGGCGTGCGCCGATGAGGGGCTCGATCCGTGGGACGACCCGCACAACCTCGACCCCGCCTACGCGCGCGTGCGGGTGCGCGAGCGGGTGCTGCCGGTGCTCGAGGCGGAGCTCGGCCCCGGCGTCGCGGAGGCGCTCGCGCGCACCGCGGAGCAGGCGCGTGAGGATGCGGACGCCTTCCAGCACCAGATCGACGAGTTCATCGAGGACATCTGCGAACCCGCAGAGGCGGGCATCGCCATCTCGGTGGCCGCGCTCGCCGCGAACCCCGCGGCGCTGCGGCAGCGGGTGATCCGCTTCGTGGTGCTCGCCGAGTTCGGTGTCTCGCTCACGCGCGCCCACACGCTCGAGGTCGCGCGGCTCGTCACCGACTGGCACGGCCAGGCGCCGATCGATCTGCCCGGCCTCACCGCCCGCCGCGAGGGCTCGCTGCTGGTCTTCACCGCGGCATAGGGTTGACCCATGGAGCCGGCCGACATCCAGGGTGACCTGACCGAAGTGCTGCTCAGCGAGGCCGACATCCACATCCGGATCGCCGAGCTGTGCCGCGAGATCGAACGCGACTACGAGGGCCGTGAGCTGCTCGTCGTCGGTGTGCTGAAGGGCGCCGTCATGGTGATGGCCGACCTGTCGCGCGAGCTGCGCCGGCACGTGGAGATGGACTGGATGGCGGTGAGCTCCTACGGGGCCGGCACGCAGTCGTCGGGTGTCGTGCGCATCCTGAAAGACCTCGACTCCGACCTCACCGGTCGCGATGTGCTGATCGTCGAAGACATCATCGACTCGGGCCTCACCCTGTCGTGGTTGCGCGAGAACCTCGAGAGCCGCGGTGCCGCATCCGTCGAGATCTGCGCCCTGCTGCGCAAGCCCGAGGCGGCGAAGGTCGAGGTCGACGTGCGCTACGTGGGCTTCGAGATCCCCAACCACTTCGTCGTGGGCTACGGGCTCGACTTCGCCGAGCGCTACCGCAACCTGCGTGCCGTCGGCATCCTCGCGCCGCACGTGTATTCCTGAGCCGACTCCCCATCAGCCTCGGGCGAACACGCAGGTGCCGCCGAGGCGCCTGGCGGTAGCCTGACAGTCACTCGTCACGAGGAAGGACGTGGGCGTACGCCCGCTCTCACATGGACTTCAAGCGCATCTTCCGCGGCCCGCTGATCTACATCGTGCTGGGCGCGATCATCCTGATCGTGGGCTTCAACCTGCTCACCGCCGCGGGCGGCTTCAAGCAGGTGACCACTCAGGAGGGCCTCGAGCTGCTCGGGGGCAGCACCGTCAAGACGGTGAAGATCGTCGACGGCGAGCAGCGCGTCGACCTCACCCTCTCGAAGGCGTACGTCGACGAGGAGAAGGTCGACCAGGGCACGCAGGTGCAGTTCTACTACGTCACGCCGCGCGGCGACGAGGTGGTCGAGGCGATCAACACGTCGAAGGCCACCTTCGACGACGAGGTGCCGCAGACGAACTGGTTCACCAGCCTGCTCGGCATCCTCATCCCGTTCCTGCTCATCGGTCTGATCTTCTGGTTCCTGTTCAGCTCGATGCAGGGCGGCGGCAACCGGGTGATGCAGTTCGGCAAGTCGCGCGCCAAGCTCGCCTCGAAGGAGAGCCCGAAGGTGACGTTCGCGGATGTCGCCGGGGCCGACGAGGCGGTCGAAGAGCTCGAAGAGATCAAGGACTTCCTGAAGGACCCGGCCAAGTTCCAGGCCGTCGGCGCCCGCATCCCGAAGGGCGTGCTGCTGTACGGCCCTCCTGGAACCGGCAAGACCCTGCTCGCCCGCGCCGTCGCCGGTGAGGCGGGTGTGCCCTTCTACTCGATCTCGGGTTCGGACTTCGTGGAGATGTTCGTGGGTGTCGGCGCGAGCCGTGTGCGCGACCTGTTCGAGCAGGCGAAGCAGAACTCGCCGGCGATCATCTTCGTCGACGAGATCGACGCCGTCGGGCGCCACCGTGGTGCGGGCCTCGGCGGCGGCCACGACGAGCGCGAGCAGACCCTCAACCAGCTGCTGGTCGAGATGGACGGCTTCGACGTCAAGACGAACGTCATCCTGATCGCGGCCACCAACCGCCCCGACATCCTCGACCCGGCTCTGCTGCGTCCTGGTCGCTTCGACCGCCAGATCGGCGTCGACGCACCCGACCTGAAGGGCCGCGAGAAGATCCTCGAGACCCACGCCAAGGGCAAGCCGATGTCGAAGAACGTCGACCTCGAGGTGCTCGCCCGCAAGACGCCGGGCTTCACCGGCGCCGACCTGGCGAACGTGCTGAACGAGGCCGCCCTGCTCACGGCGCGCAGCAACGCGCAGCTGATCGACAACCGCGCCCTCGACGAGGCCGTCGACCGCGTGATGGCCGGCCCGCAGCGCCGTACGCGCATGATGAACGACAAGGAGAAGCTCATCACGGCGTACCACGAGGGCGGGCACGCCCTCGCCGCTGCCGCGATGCGCCACACCGACCCGGTCACGAAGGTCACCATCCTGCCGCGCGGCCGTGCCCTCGGGTACACGATGGTGCTGCCGCTCGAAGACAAGTACTCGGTCACCCGCAACGAGCTGCTCGACCAGCTCGCGTACGCGATGGGCGGCCGCGTTGCCGAGGAGATCGTCTTCCACGACCCAACCACCGGTGCCTCCAACGACATCGAGAAGGCCACCGGCACCGCGCGACGCATGGTCACCGAGTTCGGCATGAGCGCCAACATCGGGGCCGTGAAGCTCGGACAGTCGGGCGGCGAGGTGTTCCTCGGCCGCGACATGGGCCACGGTCGCGACTACTCCGAAGACCTCGCCGAGAAGGTCGACCTCGAGGTGCGCGCGCTCATCGAGCAGGCGCACGACGAGGCCTACCAGGTGCTGAGCGACAACCGCGACATCCTCGACAGGCTCGCCCGCGAGCTCATCGAGAAGGAGACCCTCGACCACAACCAGCTGGCCGAGATCTTCGAAGACGTGCGCAAGCTCCCCGAGCGTCCGCAGTGGCTCTCGAGCGAGTCCCGGCCCATCAGCGACCTGCCCCCGATCGACATCGCGGCATCCGCCCCCGTCGACCCGGATGCGGTCGACACGGGAGTCGACTCGGAGCCGCCCGCGAAGCCCAAGCGCGCCCCGCGGCCGCGTCAGACTCCCGGCATCGCACCGGCGTAGGCGATAGTGGCCATCGACCAGGGGCGCATCGAGGCGGCCGTCGTCGAGTTGCTGCACGCGATCGGCGAAGACCCGGCCCGTGCCGGGTTGGCGTCGACGCCGCAGCGGATCGCGTCGTCGTACGCCGAGCTGTTCGCCGGCCTCGACGAGGATCCGCTCGAGCATCTCGCCGACGCGGCTGAGTTCACGGGCGACGACGCGGTGGGCGAGCTCGTCCTGGTGCGCGACATCGCGTTCCGCTCCACCTGCGAGCATCACCTGCTGCCGTTCACCGGAGTGGCGCACCTGGCCTACGTGCCGGGCGAGCGCATCGTGGGCCTCGGCAAGCTGGCCCGCGTCGTCGAGACGCTGAGCTCGCGCCCGCAGCTGCAGGAGCGGCTCGGCGACCAGATCGCCGACGCCATCGAACGCGGTCTCGCGCCGCGCGGGGTGCTCGTCGTGCTGGATGCGCGCCACGGTTGCGTGACCGCGCGGGGAACCCGTCAGGCCGAGTCGTCGACCGTGACCGTCGCGAGCCGGGGAACCCTCGCCGAGCCGTCAGCGCTGGCAGGGGTGCTCGCCCTCGTCGGCGGAGCCCCGGCGGGGTCGTCGTGACGGCGATCCTCGGCATCCTCAACGTCACCCCCGACTCGTTCAGCGACGGCGGCCGGTGGGAGAAGCTCGACGACGCCGTGCAGCACGCGGCGAAGATGCACGCCGCGGGCGCGTCGTGGATCGATGTGGGCGGTGAGTCCACCCGTCCCGGTGCGCGCGCGATCGACCCCGACGAGGAGCAGGCGCGCGTGATCCCGGTGGTGCAGGCGATCTCCGAAGCCGGCATCCCGGTGTCGATCGACACCCGCAACGCCTCCACCGCATCCGCCGCCGTTCAGGCGGGCGCGACGATGATCAACGACGTGTCGGGCGGGCTCTACGACCCGCACATGGCGGTCGTGGTCGCGAACACCGGGGTCGACTTCGTGGTGATGCACTGGCGCGGTGGCGCGGATGTGGCGCCCGAGTACATCGATGTGGTCTCGGAGGTGCGCACCGAGCTGATGTCGCGCATCGCCGAGCTGGTGGTGATCGGGGTGCGGCCGGAGAAGATCATCATCGACCCGGGGCTGGGCTTCTCGAAGACGGCTGAGCACAACTGGGAGCTGCTGCGGCGTCTCGACGAGCTGGCATCGCTGGCGCCGGTGCTGATCGGCGCCTCGCGCAAACGCTTCATCGGGCGGCTGCTGCCCGACAACGCACCGCTCGGCAAGCGCGACGCCCCCACCGCCACCATCAGCGCTCTCGCGGCCCGCGCGGGCGCGTGGGGTGTGCGCGTGCACGACGTGGCGGCGACCCGCTTGGCGCTCGATGTCTGGGAGCATTGGGAATCGGGAGGCAGACCGTGACCGCACGTGACGAGATCGCACTCACCGGGCTGCGCGCCATCGGCTACCACGGCGTGTTCCCGGAGGAGCGCGTCGACGGCCAGCTGTTCATCGTCGACGTGGTGCTGCACCTGTCGCTGGTGGCGGCGGCCGCCGGTGACGACCTGGAGTCGACGGTGCACTACGGCGAGCTCGCGAACCGTGTCGTGAAGGCGGTCGAGAACGACCCGGTCGACCTGATCGAGACGGTGGCCGAACGTGTGGCGCAGATCGGGTTGTCGTATCCGGTGGTCGACGAGGTGACCGTGACGGTGCACAAGCCGGCGGCGCCGATCGAGGTGCCGTTCTCGGATGTGAGCGTCACGATCCGCAGAGGACGGGCGTGACGGCCGCGACGCCCGCGGTGGTCGCCTTCGGCGCCAACCTGGGCCGTCGTGCCGAGACCATCGCGGCCGCCGCCGAGCAGCTCGGCGACGCGGATGGGGTGGAGCTGGTGGCGATCGCCCCGGCCATCGAGACGGCTGCCTTGCGCCCGTACGGGGTCGACCCCGACGCTCCCGCCTACCTCAACACGGTGGCCCTGGTCGAGACGACGCTCGATCCTGCAGGTCTTCACGCCGTGCTGCGCCGGCTGGAAGACGAGTTCGGCCGCACGCGCACCGAGCGGTGGGGCGATCGCACGCTCGACCTCGACCTGATCTCGTTCGGCGACCTGCAGCAGGACGACCCCGAGTTGACCCTGCCGCATCCGCGTGCGCACGAGCGCGACTTCGTGCTGCGTCCGTGGCTGGTCGTCGACCCGCTGGCGACGATTCCGGGGCGCGGGCGGGTCGACGAGCTGCTGGCCGCGCTCGACGGGCCGGGCTCGTGAGCCGCACTCGTCCGCTGCTGCTCGTCGGCCTGGGGGTGGCGAGTGCGATCGTCGCGCTGCTGCTGCAGCTGGGGCTCGGCACGGCCGGGATGTCGAAGCTGGTGCCGCAGCTGACCCTCTCGGTGACGCTCGTGCTGATCGCGGTGATCGTGGTGGCGTTGGCGTTGCCGGTGCGGCGGGCCACCCGCCCGCCGAGGGCGCCTGGCGCACCGAAGCGGCGAGTGGATCCGTTCTACGCCACCCGCGTGGTGCTCATCGCGAAGGCGAGCGCCGTCGCAGGGGCGATCCTCGGCGGCGCGGCGGTCGGGATGCTGGTGGAACTCGTCAGCCGCCCGGTGAGCGCAGCCGGCACGGTGTGGGGTGCGGTGGCGATGCTGGTCGCCGCGGGGCTGGTGCTGGTCGCCGGGATGCTCGCCGAGAGCTGGTGCACGGTGCCCCCCGGGGACGACGAGAAGCCACCCGGAAGCGCCCCGGCGTAGCATCCGCAAAACGCCGTCCGACCAGGCTCTTCGCGAAAGACAGCGCCCCGGTTCTCACCCGATCGAGACGAATAACGCGTCGGCTGAGATCCATACAGTCAGGAATAGGACGAGATCTGCTGCCCCATGGGCTGCGATGGCCGTCCATATCCCGTATGTCTGCTTCAGTTTGAAAGCCAGGAGTCCGAACACAGTCGCGAGTGCTGCCCCAAGCCATCCACCAGGTACTCCGGCGTAGTGCGCGACGCCGAACGAGACCGATTGAATCATGCCCGCGGCCGATGGCGGGCAATGCCCGAGTTCAGCAGCGAGGCCGTCCCGCCAGATAGTTTCTTCCCCGAATCCGTTCGCCGCGGCTGCAACCACTATGAGCGGGAGCACCATCCATAGCGATGGCTTTTCAAACGGGAGGGCGAACCCGTTCTCATCGAGTTGTTGCAGCACCAAGGGGATGCATGCAACGCCGGAAAGACCGCCGAGTCCTACGGCGAACCCCATCCGTCTCGGTTTCTCGCGAAGGGCCGGCGAGGGTCGGGCGAGTAGGCCGATCGCGCTGGCGATAGCGCTGAGTGCGAGCCAGGGGACATGGAGCGCGACGCCCACGGCGAGGGTGAGCATCGTCACTCTCATGCGAATGGTGGTGGCGACCATCACCCCCGGAGCGAGACAGATGGCGGCGATCAAGGGAGTAGAGCTGGCGGCGAGGCCGCCCGCTAGAACCGCCCCGAGCAGCAACCCTCTCCAGCGGGTGGGTCCGACGACTAGTGTGTCGAGCTCGAGCGCCACAGCTCACCGAGAGGTACGAAGATGTCTCCGGCACGCCAACCGACCGCGCCTTCATGGGACGTCGGTACCAGCAGACCGCGAAATCTGTCTCCCTCGTAGAGTTCGGGCCAGCCTCGGCCAAGCTCGTCCATCATTCGGTCCTGCAACACCGAAGCGCAGGCCACTACGACCTCAGCGACCGTCTGCGCGTCAATCACCGTCTTTGATCCGTCGGTGACCACGAGGTATCCCACCCTCGGGAAGCCGACGGTGACATGAGGCGCGCCATACACAGGCTCCCCCGTGCGCAGGTCGAGTAGCGAGAACTGCAGCCCCTGGGATTGCTTGTCATTGAGATCTGCCGCGAGTGAATCGAGCAGCTGCCTGAGTCGAGGGTCGTCGTGGCTCATGGTGACCTCCTGCTACTTGATGATGCATCCGATGGTGAACCGAACGATGTCTTTGGCGCGCGTGATCTCACCCCTGATCTGAACCTTCTTGCCCCGGTTCTTGTTTGCGGTCGTTCGATCGATCGATCCATGGGGCGCATATGCTTGCGTCTTCTCGTCGTACTTCTTGCCGTTGACCGTGACAATGACGTGATACTTGACGCCAGAATAGGCAGAGTTCGGGTACGCACCCCATTGAAGGGCCTGCCCCGCGCCAGCTTGCTGAATCGTGAACCTCCCCGCCGATGACGGCGCAATAAAGCTCGGGCTACAACTCTTGTAGCCACCAAAATCGGCCTCGGTGTAGGTGGCTGCGCAGCCAGTGAGTGACAGCACCAACGCTCCCGCACTCAACGCTGCAAGGATCTTCGAATAGGCGGACAAGGCAACCTCCTGGGTCTTTTCGTCCGGCCAGGCTTCCATCTGGCGCTGTTCGCCCGAGCCGCGGGGAGCCGATTTGCGTGCTGAAGCGGGCGAGATTAGGTGGAGCAATCGCGCGTTGGCTGGTCGAGTACGAGTCAAGGTCGTTCTCGACCCGGTCGCATCTCGTGTCGCTGCGGGAATCGATGCTGAGAGCTGGTGCACGGTGCCTCCCGGGGACGACGAGAAGCCACCCGGAAGCGCCCCGGCGTAGCATCCGCAAAACGCCGTCTGACCAGGCTCTTCATTAGAGAACGTTGCAGATGGTGACGTTCACATGTTAACGTCACCATCGCAACATTCCATCGGGATGCTCAAGGACGAGCACACAGCGAGGACGCAGCGCAGCGTCCCTTGGCATCCTTCACACACCAAGGAAGGATCCACGCTTTGAAGCGAACGACGAAGATCGCTACGGCAGTCGCAATGACGCTGCCGATCGCCCTCATCATGAGTGGCTGCAGCGGCGACGGAGGCAACGGCGGCGGCGGCAACGGCGACGACAACACCCTCACGGTCTGGGCCTGGGACCCGGCCTTCAACATCTACGCGATGCAGGAAGCCGAGAAGGTCTACCAGCAGGATCACCCCGACTTCAAGCTCGACATCGTCGAGACCCCCTGGGATGACCTCCAGACCAAGCTCACCACTCTCGCCCAGTCGCAGGAGTTCAGCGAGCTGCCCGACATCTTCCTGATGCAGAACAACGCATTCCAGAAGAACGTCATCAACTACCCCGACCTGTTCAGCGAGGCGACCGACGCGGCCGACTTCTCGCAGTTCGGCAAGGCGGTCACCGACTACTCGACGATCGACGGCGTCAACTACGGCGTCCCGTTCGACGCGGGCACCGCGATCGGCGCCTACCGCACCGACGTGCTCGAGGAGGCCGGCTACACGGTCGACGACTTCACCGACATCACCTGGGACGACTTCCTCACGAAGTCGCAGGACGTGCTCGCCAAGACCGGCAAGCCGCTGCTCTCGGGCCAGGCCGGTTCGGCCGACACGATCATGATGATGCTGCAGTCGGCCGGCGCGAGCCTGTTCGACGCCGACGGCAACCCCACGATCGCCGACAACGACGCCCTCAAGGCCTCGATCGACATGTACGCCCAGCTCGTGAAGGCGGGTGTGTTCACCGAGGTCAACTCGTGGGACGAGTACATCGGCACCTTCGTGAACGACGCCGTCGCCGGCACCATCAACGGCGTGTGGATCTCGGGCTCGATCCAGACCGCGACCGACCAGTCGGGCAAGTGGGCCGTCACCAACCTGCCGAAGCTCGACATCGCCGGTGCGACGAACTACTCCGCCAACGGCGGCTCGTCGTGGGCGATCAGCTCGAACGCCAACGTCGACCTCGCGTCGGACTTCCTCAAGTCGACCTTCGCCGGCTCCACGGAGCTCTACGACACGATCCTCCCCTCGTCGGGTGCGGTCGCGAACTGGATCCCCGCGGGTGACAGCGACGTCTACAACGAGCCGGTCGACTTCTTCGGTGGTCAGGCGATCTACGCGGACGTGGTGGCCTTCGGCGCCGACGTGCCCAGCAACAACACGGGTGCGTACTACTACGAGGCGCGTGACGCGGTGAGCGCCGCGATCACGAAGATCATCGGCGGTGCGAACGCGGACGAGGCTCTCGCAGAGGCCCAGTCCACGGTCGAATTCGCCATGGGGTAACTCTCCCCTTCGACGCGGGTGGGTGGGCGACCCCCACCCACCCGCGCCGTCCCCATCCGCCAAGAGACACCACACAGACAACGAGGACTGAGGTGCGAGAGTGACTGCACTGACCGCGACGCCCGAGAAGGCGAGCGGCGAGCGGGGCAAGAAGAGTCCCCGCCGCGACGACCGAAAATGGCTCGGCACCGACCGCCGCCACAACCTGACCGGCTGGGCGTTCCTGCTGCCGGCTGCGATCCTCATCCTGCTGGTGAGCTTCGTCCCGATGATCCAGGCGTTCTTCCTGTCGCTGCAGACGGGACGCGGCACCCGCCTCGATTGGGCCGACCCGCTCTGGTACAACTACACGCGCCTGATGGGCGACGAGATCTTCAAGCAGACCCTCGGCAAAACCTTCATCTACCTGATCATCCAGGTGCCCATCATGCTGATGATGGCGCTCATCCTGGCCAACGTGCTCAACAACCCGCGCCTCAAGTGGAAGGCCTTCTGGCGCACGGCGATCTTCCTGCCGGCCGCGGTCTCCCTCGTGGCCTACTCGCTCGTCTTCCGCACGATGTTCGCCAACGACGGCTTCGTGAACGACTTCCTGGCGGGCTTCGGGGTCGCGCCGGTGAACTGGCTCGGCGACCCCACCACCGCGAAGGCGGTGCTCATCGTGGGCCTGCTGTGGCGCTGGACCGGGTTCAACATGATCTTCTTCCTCGCCGGCCTGCAGAACATCGACCGCTCCACCATCGAAGCGGCCCGCATGGATGGCGCCAACGGCTTCCAGGTGTTCTGGCGGGTGACGGTTCCGCAGCTGCGGCCGATCATCCTGCTCACCGCGATCATGTCGACCAACGGCACCCTGCAGCTGTTCGACGAGTCGTGGGCGCTCACCCGTGGTGGCCCCGCCTACGCGACCATGTCGATGTCGCACTACCTCTACGAGGTCTCGTTCCAGCGCAACCCCAACTTCGGATACGGGGCGGCTCTCGCCTACGTGATCCTCATCCTCGTCGCGATTCTCGCGTTCATTCAGCTGAAGGTCGGTGACAAGCGTGACTAGGCGCCTCCGGGATGTGCCCGGCTACCTCTTCCTGGGGATCTTCACGATCTTCTCCCTGCTCCCGCTGTACTTCATGGCCGTCTCGGCCACGAACACCAGCCAGGACGTGCTCGCCTCGAGGCTGATCCCGGGCGGCGAGTTCTTCAACAACGTCGCCAAGCTGTTCTCGTCGCAGGATGTGGGCGCGGCGATGCTCAGCTCGTTCCTGATCGCGGCCGGCACCACCGTGCTCGCGCTCATCGTGTGCTCGATCGCCGGGTACGGCTTCGAGGTGTACCACTCCCGCGGCAAGGACATCATGATGGGCGTCCTGCTGCTCGCGATCATGATCCCGTTCGCGGCCACGATGATCCCCCTGTTCCAGGTGTTCGCGAAGCTCGGCCTCGTCAACTCGCTGTTCGCGGTGATCATCCCGGCCATCTCGACGCCGCTGCTGATCCTGCTGTTCCGGCAGTCGTCGCGGGCGTTCCCGAGCGAGATCCTCGAGGCGGCGCGTGTCGACGGCCTCAACGAGGTGTCGATCTTCGCCCGGATCTACGTGCCGACGATGCGCGCCACGTTCGCCGCCGCCGGCGTCATCACGTTCATGACCGCGTGGAACAACTACCTGTGGCCGCGCGTCATCCTCATCAAGAACGAGGTGCAGACGATGCCGATGCTCATCGTCAACCTGAGCGCCGGCTACGTCACCGACTACGGCGTGCTGATGCTCGCGGTGCTGCTGGCCTCGCTGCCCACGGTCATCGTCTTCTTGCTGCTGCAGCGTTCGTTCGCCGAAGGAATCACGGGAGCCATCAAGTGAGTCTCGATCTGACGCGGGTCGCCGACCCGCGGTACGTCGCCGAGCGCCGACTTCCGGCGCACTCCGACCATCGCTGGTTCCGGGATGCCGCGGAAGCCGCATCCGGCACCAGCGGGTACGAGCAGCTGCTGAGCGGCACGTGGAAGTTCCACTACGCACCGAGCCCCGCCGACACGGTCGACGGGTTCGAGGCGCCGGACTTCGACACGAGCGGCTGGGACGACATCCCGGTGCCCGCGCACATCCAGCTGCAGGGCTACGACCGGCCGCAGTACGTGAACGTGCAGTACCCGTGGGACGGCCAGGAGCAGGTGGAGCCGGGCGAGATCCCGACCCTCTTCAACCCCGTCGCGTCGTACGTGCGCACCTTCGAGCTCGACCGCGCGCTCGACGCGGGCGAGCGGGTCTCGATCGTCTTCGAGGGCGCCGAGAGCGCCATCGCCGTGTGGTGCAACGGCACCTACGTGGGCTACGCCACCGACAGCTTCACGCCGTCGGAGTTCGACGTGACCGCCGCGCTCGTTCCGGGGGAGAACCGGATCGCGGCGCAGGTGATCAAGTGGAGCAGCGGATCCTGGCTCGAAGACCAGGACATGTACCGCTTCTCCGGCCTGTTCCGGGATGTCGTGCTGCGACGTCGCCCGCGCGCGCACCTCGAGGACCTGCGCGTGAGCGTCGACCTCGCCGCCGATCTGTCGTCGGCCGAGGTGCGTGTCGCGATCGATCTCGCGGGTGGCGGCCTCGTGACCGCCCGCCTCGACGGCGTGGGCGAGCTCACCGCGCAGCCGGACGGCACCCTCGCCATCCGGGTCGACGGGCCGCGCCTGTGGAGCCCCGAGACTCCGGAGCTCTACACCCTCGTGGTGGAGGTGCACGACGCCGCCGGGATCCTCACCGAGGTGATCCCGCAGCCCGTCGGCATCCGTCGTTTCGCCATCGAAGACGGCCTGATGAAGCTCAACGGTCGCCGCATCGTCTTCAACGGCGTCAACCGCCACGAGTTCGGACTGCAGGGTCGCGTGATGACGCGCGAGCAGACCGAAGCCGACATGCAGGCGCTCAAGCGCATCAACGTGAACGCCATCCGCACCAGCCACTACCCGAACAACTCGTTCTTCTACGAGCTCGCCGACCAGTACGGCTTCTTCGTGATCGACGAGATGAACCTCGAGACCCACGGGCTGTGGGACCGCATCCGCTATCTCGGCGGGGAGGACGAGGAGGCCACGCCGGGCGACCGTGCCGAATGGTCGCCGGCCCTGCTCGACCGCGCCGCGAGCCTGCTCGAACGCGACAAGAACCACCCCAGCGTCGTGATCTGGTCGTGCGGCAACGAGTCGTACGGCGGCACCAACATCCGTGACGTCGCCGACTGGTTCCGTGCGAACGACACGCGCCCCGTGCACTACGAAGGCGTCGACTGGGATCCCCGGTACCCCGACACGACCGACGTGCTGAGCCGCATGTACACGCCGGCCGCGAAGATCGAGCCGTACCTCGCGGAGCACCCGGGCAAGCCGATGATCCTGTGCGAGTACGCCCACGCGATGGGCAACTCGTTCGGCGGCGTCGGGGAGTACCTCGACCTCGCCTACCGCGAGCCGCGGTTCCAGGGCGGATTCATCTGGGACTTCGCCGACCAGGCGATCGCACTCACCGACAGCCACGGCACGAGCTACTTCGGCTACGGCGGCGACACCGGTGAGGCACCGCACGACGCCGACTTCTGCGGCAACGGCATCTTCTTCGCCGACCACAGCCCGACGCCGAAGGCGCAGGAGGTGTCGAAGCTCTACCAGGGGCTGGATGTCGCAGTGACCCAGGACGGGTTCACCGTCGAGAGCCGCCTGCTCGCCACCCGCTCGTCGGCCTACGAGTGCCGGGTGACGCTGGCCCGCGAGGGCGAGGTGCTCGAGGCCGCCACCGTCGAGACGGATGTCGCTCCGGGCGAGAAGGCGCGATACGAGCTTCCGTTCGCGATCCCGTCGGAGCCGGGCGAGTACGCGGTGCAGGTCTCGTTCCTGCTGCGTGACGCCACCGCGTGGGCCGACGCCGGGCACGAAGTGGCGTGGGGGCAGGGGGTCTTCGGATCGTGGGCCCCACCCGCGCTGGTCTCCGCGGCACCGCTGCGGCTCGTGCACGGCATCCACAACACGGGCGTGCACGGTGAGCGCTTCCACATCCTGTTCTCGCGGCTGCACGGCGGGCTCAGCTCGTACCGGTTCGGCGACAGCATCGACGGTGGTCGCGAGCTGCTCGGCGACATCGTGCGGCCGAACTTCTGGCACGCCCCGACGGCGAACGAGCGCGGATGGGGTGGGCCGGGTGAGGACGGCGCGTGGCTCATCGCGAGCCGGTACCTGCGGGGCCTTCCCGAGTCCCGTGACCCCGTGGTGACGGTGGGAGACGACGGAACGGTGACCGCCGCCTACCGGTACCGCCTGCCCGGTGTGACGACGATCTGCGAACTCGCGTACCGTGTCGACCCGTCGGGCCGCGTCGAGGTCTTCCAGTCGATGCGACTCGACGGGACCACCCCCGACCTGCCCGAGTTCGGCACCCTCATCACGACCGCGCCGGTGCTCAACCGCTGGCGCTGGTACGGCGAGGGACCGGAGGAGAGCTACGTGGATCGGCGCGCCGGCGCGCGGCTCGGGGTCTACGAGACCGAGGTGGCGACGGCGCTCACCCCGTATCTGCGTCCGCAGGAGGCGGGCAGCCGCACCGGTGTGCGCTGGGCGGAGGTGACCGACGACCGCGGGGTCGGCATCCGACTGGATTCCGAAACCGGCATGGAGTTCTCGGCGCTGCCGTGGTCGCCCGACGAAGTCGAAGCGGCCCGGCATCCGAACGAGCTGCCCCCGATCGTGCGCACCGTGCTGCGTCCCGCGCTCATGCGGCGGGGTGTCGCGGGCGACGACTCCTGGGGCGCCCGTACACTTCCTCAATACCGGCTGCCCACAACGGGTACGCTTCGCTTCCGATTCGGATTCACGGGGGTCTGACATGGAGACGCGGCGTCCTTCCATGCGGGACGTCGCCCAGATGGCGGGACTGTCTCTGCAGACGGTGTCGCGCGTCGCCAACGGTGAGCCGAACGTCAACGAGACGACGCGCGCGCACGTGCTCGGGGTGATGCGGGAGCTCGGCTACCGGCCGAACCTCGCCGCCCGGGCCATGCGCCGCGGCAGCTACAAGACGATCGGCATCGTGTACCAGGGGCTGCACGCGGTCGGAACGCGTCGCACCGTCGAGGCGGTGTCGGAGCATGCCGCCCGCAACGGCTACGCCACCATGCTGATGCCGATCAACGCGGCGGAGGGGTTCGCGACGAGCGGCACCTTCACGCGCCTGGAAGAGATGGCCGTCGACGTGATCGTCACCATCCTCACCTCGCAGGTGGAGTTCGACACCCCCATCCGCATCCCCGCGGGCATGCGCGCGATCCTCAACGGACCGCAGAGCAACCCCGAGCTGTCGGCGATCGACTCCGACCAGATCGGCGGCAGCGAGGCGGCCGTGCGGCACCTGCTCGAGGCGGGCCACCGCACGGTGCACCACGTGACCGGTGCGGAGGGGTCGTTCTTCTCGGCCCGCCGTGAGGAGACATGGGCCCGGGTGCTGCGCGAGGAGGGGCGCGAGGTGCCGGAGGCGATGCGCGGCGACTGGTCGGCGCACTCCGGGTACCTGGCGGTGCGCGACATGCTCGAGACGCGCGACCCTGCCGACTATCCGACCGCGATCTTCACCGCGAACGACCAGATGGCCCTCGGCGCCTACCGCGCGTTCGCGGAGGCCGGGCTGCGGGTGCCGGACGACGTGTCGATCGTCGGCTTCGACGACATCGAGGAGGCGGTCGACTTCGACCCGCCGCTCACCACCATCGCGCAGGACTGGGACCGGCTCGGCCGGGAGGTGCTGCGGGTCGCGAGCGAGACGCTGGCGGGCGCCTCGCCGCAGGTGGTGCTGCTGCCGACCCGCCTCGTGGTGCGCGAGTCGGTGGCGCCGCCCCGCGTCTGATCGCGCCCGGGTAGCGTGGGGTCGTGACCGACGACGCCGCGCCCGGCCCTCAGCCCCAGACCACCTCCGAGCAGACCACCGCCGCCGTGCAGCCCTCCGCCGACGAGACCACCTCGACCTCGAGACTCGACCCGGTGCCGGGCGAGTGGCGGCGCGTGTCGTCGAAGTACATCGTCGTCGACCTGGTGAGCACCCTCGTGTGGGGCGTGGTGATGACGTTCGCGTCGAGCCTGCCCGCATGGCTGCTCGACTGGGGCATCTGGTGGTGGGCCCTGCCCGTCGCGGTGGGCGCGATCATGCTCGCGACCATCATCCTCACCCCGCGCCGCGTGCGGTCGATCGGCTACCGCCTGCGTGACGACGACCTGCTGTTCCGTCGGGGCATCATGTTCCAGCGCTTCGTGGCCGTGCCGTTCGGCCGCATGCAGCTGGTCGACATCACGCGCGGCCCGCTCGCGCGTGCGGTGGGTCTCGCCGAGCTGAAGCTCGTGACGGCCGCCGCGGCGACCGGCGTCGTGATCCCAGGGCTCCCCCTCGAAGAGGCCGAGGAACTGCGCGACCATCTGGTGGCGCTGGCGGAGACCCGGCGGGCCGGGCTGTGACGCAGCTCGCCGACGGCGACTGGCATCGGCTGCATCCGGCCACACCGCTGCTGAAGGGCGGGATCGCGTTCATCGCGATCCTGGGTGTGGTGATCGCGAACCTGCGCGAGCGCCTGATCGAGGTGTTCGTGCCCGGGCTGGAGTGCCCGGAGGAGTTCTGCACCGACGACCCGATCTCGATCATCCTCGACCGCTACCTGATCCTCGCCCTGCTGGCGACGGTGGGTGTGCTCGTGCTGATCATCGCGCTGTTCTGGTTGTCGTGGCGCATGCACACGTTCCGCATCACCGACGAGGTGGTGGAGGTGCGCTCGGGCGTCATCTTCCGCTCGCACCGGAAGGCCCGTCTCGACCGGGTGCAGGGCATCAACGTGAGCCGGCCCCTGTTCGCCCGCATCTTCGGTGCCGCGAAGCTGGAGCTGAGCACGGCCGGGTCGGATGCGAACGTCGAGCTGTCGTATCTGACGGGCGCCAATGCCGACGGGCTGCGCGCCGAGATCCTGCGCCGGGCCTCGGGCATCCGCGCGGGTGCGGCGGCGGCCGCGGTCGAGACGCTGCCGGGCGAGGGCCAGGGCGAGGGTGGGGCGGATGCGCTGCCCGCCGATGCGGCGCGCGCGGGACTGGGAGATGTGGCCCGCCAGCGTTTCGCGGAGTTCACCGCCCCCGAGCTCGACCCCGACCTCGCACCGCCCCAGTCGGTGGTGACGATGAGCGCCGGCCGCCTCATCGGCTCGACGCTGCTGAGCACCACGATGATCTTCTTCGTCATCACGATCGCGGTGATGGTGATCATCATGACCACCACCGACGCCGGCAGCTGGGTGTTCTTCGCGCTCATCCCGACGGTGTTCGGTTTCGGCTCGTACCTCGTCAACCGGGTGCTCAAGTCGCTGCGGTACTCGATCGCGTCGACCCCCGACGGTGTGCGGGTGGGGTACGGCCTGCTGTCGACCACGAACGACACCCTGCCCCCCGGTCGCATCCACGCGGTGCAGGTCACGCAGGATCTGCTGTGGCGCCCGGCCGACTGGTGGATGGTGTCGATCAACCTGGCCTCCCATTCGGCCACGCAGGGCAGCTCGGCCGCGCAGCAGAAGACGACCATCCTGCCGGTGGGCTCGCGCGCCGACGTGCTGAAGGTGCTCGAGCTGGTGCTGCCCGAGCTGGTGACCGACGAGACCCGACTGCTCATCGAGGGCGGCCTCACCCGGTCGCTCCCCGAAGACGGCTACACCACCACGCCTCGCCGCGCGGCGGTGCTGCGCTGGTTCTCGTGGCGGCGCAACGGCTTCCTGCTGCATCCGGATGCGGTGATCCTGCGCAAGGGCGCCATCTGGCGCACGCTCACGGTGGTGCCGACGGCGCGCACCCAGAGCGTGGCCGCCCACCAGGGGCCGCTCGAGCGGCTGCTGGGGGTGGCGCACGTGCGGGTGCACACGGTGGCGGGGCCGGTGACGGCCGAGATCGGCGCGATCGATGTGACCGACGCATCCGCACTCTTCCGCGACACGGCATCCGCGGGGGTCGCCGCGATCGGCGCCGACCGCAGCCACCGCTGGGGTGCGGGGTGACTGCGCGCGACGGCCGACTCGGCGTCGGCATCATCGGCGGCGGCCAGGTGGGTCCGGTGATCGGCGCGGCGCTGGGTGGCGCCGGTCACGCGGTGGTCGGCGTGGCGACGGTGTCGGATGCGGGACGCGATCGCGTCGAGGCGCTGCTGCCGGGCGTGCCCGTGCTGTCGGTGCCCGAGGTGGTGGAGCGCTCCGAGTTGGTGATCATCGCGGTGCCCGACGACGAGCTGGCCGACCTCGTGGCGGGGCTCGCATCCGTGGGCGCGTGGCAGCCGGGTCAACTGGTGGCGCACACGGCACCCGGTCTCGGCACCGCGGTGCTGCAGCCGGCGTTCGCGGCGGGCGCGATCCCGTTGGCGATCCATCCGGCGATGGCGTTCACCGGCACCAGCATCGACCTGGTGCGCCTGCACGAGTGCTGGTGCGCGGTCACCGCCCCGGGTCCGGTGCTGCCGATCGCCCAGGCGCTCGTCGTCGAGCTGGGCGCCGAGCCGGTGGTCGTGGCCGAGGTCGACCGCGAGCGCTACGGCGAGGCGATCGCATCCATCCGTGCGCTCGGCACGGATGTGGTGTCGGATGTGGTGGGCAAGCTTCGCGCCGCCGGTGTCGAGCAGCCGGGTCGGGTCGTCGCCCCGCTGCTGCGGTCTGCGATCGAGAACGCGCTCGCCTCCGCCGACCCCGGTGATTGACTCCCGATACCCTTGACAACCGTGACCCAGCCCGCCGTCGTGACGACGATCGCCGACCTGCGCAGCCGCCTCGACGGGCAGCGTGTGGCGCTCGTGCCCACGATGGGCGCACTGCATGACGGACATCTGGCGCTCGTCGACCGCGCCGCCGAGCTGGCGGATGTGGTGGTCGTGTCGATCTTCGTGAATCCGCTGCAGTTCGGCCCGGCCGAAGACCTCGAGCGCTACCCGCGCGACCTCGACGCCGACCTGGCCGCCCTCGCGGGGCACCGTGTCGACTCTGTGTTCGCGCCATCCGTCGCCGAGATGTACCCGGAGGGCAAGCCGCAGACCACCGTTCGCGGCGGTGCCGTGGGCGAGCTGTTCGAGGGGCGCTCCCGCCCCGGGCACTTCGACGGGATGCTGACGGTCGTGGCGAAGCTGCTCGGCATCGTGCGGCCCCACGTCGCGCTCTTCGGCCAGAAGGACGCGCAGCAGCTGTTCCTCGTGCAGCGCATGGTGAAAGACCTCGACATCGCCACCCGCATCGAACCGGTCGAGACGGTGCGCGAGGCCGACGGCCTCGCCCGCTCGAGCCGCAACCGGTACCTCTCGCCCGAGGAGCGCGCCGCCGCCCCCGCACTGCACCGGGCGCTCGAGGCTGCCGCATCCGCCGCCGACCGGGGGATCGACGCAGTGCTCGCCGCCGCCCAGTCGGTGCTGATGGGTGAAGAGCTGATCCAGGTCGATTACCTTAGGGTGGTCGACCCGCGCACCTTCCAGCCGGTGCCCGACGACTACCGCGGGCCCGCCCGCGTTCTCATCGCGGCGCAGGTCGGACCTGCCCGCCTCATCGACAACGACGCCCTCTACCTGAACTGAGCATCCCCGTGAGCGACGCAAACACGACCCCCGACGAACTGACCGGCGAAGAGATCGCCGAGCAGAAGGCCGTGCGGCTCGCGAAGCGCGAGCGTCTCATCGCCGAGGGCGACGAGGCCTACCCGGTGAGCCTGCCCATCACGACCACCATCCCCGAGGTGCGGTCGCGGTTCGGCGACCTCGAAGCGGATGCCACAACGGGCGAGCGGGTGGGCGTCGCCGGCCGCGTCGTGCACCTGCGCAACACGGGCAAGCTGTGCTTCGCGGCCCTGCAGTCGGGCGACGGATCGCGCATCCAGGCGATGGTGTCGCTCGCCGAGGTGGGCGAGGAGTCGCTGCAGCGCTGGAAGGAGATCGTCGACCTGGGCGACCACCTGTTCGTGGCCGGCGAGGTGATCTCGTCGCGTCGCGGCGAGCTGTCGATCCTGGTGTCGGAGTGGAAGGTCGCCGCGAAGGCGATCCTGCCGTTGCCGAACCTGCACTCCGAGCTGTCGGAGGAGACGCGCGTGCGTCAGCGCTACCTCGACCTGATCGTGCGCGAGCAGGCGCGCGCCACCGTCGTCGCGCGCGCCAAGACGGTCGCGTCGCTGCGCTCGACCTTCGCCTCGCACGACTTCCTCGAGGTCGAGACGCCGATGCTGCAGACGATCCACGGTGGCGCCGCAGCCCGACCCTTCGTCACCCACTCGAACGCGTTCGACACCGAGCTGTTCCTGCGCATCGCGCCCGAGCTGTTCCTGAAGCGCGCCGCCGTCGGCGGCATCGACCGCGTCTTCGAGATCAACCGCAACTTCCGCAACGAGGGCGCCGACTCCACCCACAGCCCCGAGTTCGCGATGCTCGAGGCGTACCAGGCGTACGGCGACTACAACACGATCGCCGACCTCACCCAGGAGCTCATCCAGAACGCGGCCACCGCCGTCTCCGGATCGCACGTGGTGACCTGGGCAGATGGCACCGAGTTCGACCTCGGCGGCGACTGGGCCCGCATCTCGATGTACGACTCGCTGTCGGAGGCGTCCGGCATCCGGATCACCCCCGAGTCGTCGCTCGACGAGCTGGCGGCGCTCGCCGACCGTGAGGGCGTCGAGGTGAAGCTGCCCACCCACGGCAAGTTCGTCGAAGAGCTGTGGGAGCACTTCGTGAAGGGCGGCCTCGAGCGCCCCACCTTCGTGATGGACTTCCCGGTCGACACCTCGCCGCTCGTGCGCGACCACCGCAGCATCTCGGGCGTCGTCGAGAAGTGGGACCTCTACGTGCGCGGGTTCGAGCTCGCCACCGGCTACTCCGAGCTGGTCGACCCGGTGATCCAGCGCGAGCGTTTCGTCGAGCAGGCGAAGCTCGCCGCGCGTGGTGACGTCGAGGCCATGCCGGTCGACGAGGAGTTCCTGCGGGCTCTCGAGCACGGCATGCCGCCGTCCGGGGGCATGGGCATGGGCATCGATCGCCTGCT
>Ga0160457_1000417_pt1 | contig 21520 bp, 16 predicted proteins | sample HID1972M_E6MG_FD_108242 | JGI IMG/M metagenome (GOLD analysis project Ga0160457, IMG submission 108242) | Enriched pill bug-associated microbial communities from UW Madison campus, WI, USA - HID1972M_E6 MG | ecosystem: Host-associated > Arthropoda: Insects > Digestive system > Unclassified ... | reverse complement strand
GCAGGTTTGTTTTGGTTAAATGAATGCGGCCTGCGTGCTGAGTGCGTGCGGGAGAGCGTGCAAATCAACTAGTCAAAACTGCATGCTCTCAGCAAGTACCCGGCAAGCTGGTTGCACACACCCATGCAAACGATAGGTTATCCTTGCTTCGCATAAAAAACGGGAGGTCCTGTTTAAGGCTACCAAGCGCGGAATTACGCTTGAATGCCTTAAACAGGACCTCCCGTTTTTTTTAAAGATGAAACCCGGGATCATCCATAGCAGAGTGGCTGGTCATATCCCCAGGGAGAAACTGGAGAAAAAAAGGGTATGCTATTGACGGCCTCGGAACTTTGCAAGCGCAGCGCGGCAAAGATTCCAGCCGGAATATAGCGTGCCCTTTTTTTTATCAGCTGAGAAGCCGATGGTATTTTCCGGGTAATTGACAATATATATGACGATGCCCTGACAAAGTTTAAGATGACAACCTAAAGATTGTTTGTAATGATTCTAGATAAGGTTATATTTGCTGCTGTCATTTATACATACAGCAGTTTTCATGAGTAAAGCCCATTATGAACCCAATATATACATTAATGAAGAGTCGTTCACCTGGCTCTTCAATGCCTATTGGGAAAAGGTATATGCGCTGTGTTATAAAAGTATTAACTCACATGAAGATGCCCGGGAACTGACGCAGAACATTTTCAAATCTCTTTGGGAACGCCGGGATCAGATCAGTATCACCGGCAAGGCCGAGCATTATCTGATGCGTTCAGCAAAATTACAGGTGATCAATTTTTACCGTGATGCCCAGATCCGGAGAAAGCACCACAACTGCCTGTATGAAGAATACTGCGATATCGACAACTGTACCGAAAATGAGATCATGTACAACCAATTAAGGGACGAACTTGGAATCCTCATAGAAGCGCTTCCCTGTCAGTGCAAACTTGTTTACGAGCTAAGCAGGAACAAAAATCTCTCGAACAAAGAAATCGCTTCCAGGCTGGAGATTTCCATAAAAACGGTGGAATACCATCTCTCAAATGCCAACAAACTACTAAAAGTCAATCTTCAGCATTTTATTTAATAAATTTTCATTTTTCCACCGGGGTTTTTCTTTCCTGATGTTACTTCATTATAGTAAGCATATCAAAAAGGTTATAATGATCCATATCCATCCGGAAATTCTGAAACGTTACGCAACGGGCGACTGCAGCCCGGAGGAAAGGGAATTGGTAGAGCAATGGCTCGACCAGGAAGAAGCTGGTGTGGAAGAAAAGGCCGTTGACCAGGGGGTGTTTACAGGAATTGACAGAGAGGGGCTGAAAAAAAATATATGGCAGGACATAAAACCGGCCCAATCGCCAAAAAGATCCAAAAGCCATATCTCTTCACCAGCATATAAAATGGCGGCATGTTTTATTCTGGTATTCTTTGCCGGCTACCTGAGTTACCGGTACCATAAACAACCGCAGCAGGAACAGCCGGTTACGGGCCGCATGACGTATAGGGAACTGGCTGTCCCCAAAGGCCGGAAAGCGAAAATCATGCTCAGCGATGGAACGGTGATCCAGGTGAATTCGGACAGCCGTATCAGTTATCCCCTGGTATTTACAAGCCGGCAGCGCGTGGTATACCTAAGTGGTGAGGCATATTTTACAGTGGCAAAGGATCCTTCCAAACCGTTTATTATTCATACTGCCAATACCGAAACGCGCGTCCTGGGTACGGTCTTCAATATAAAAGCTTACCCGGAAGAGCAGGCCACCACACTTACGGTAGAAGAGGGCAGGGTACGGTTCTCATTAAAATCAGATACAGAAAAACAACTGATCCTTACGGCCGACCAGCAAGGGATACTTGGAAAAGAAAATGTACCGGTCATGAGAAAAACAGATGCTGCACGCTACACCGCCTGGAAAGATTCAGAACTGGTATTGGAAAACCTGTCGCTGAAAGACATCATTCCTTTGCTAAACCGTTGGTATGGCGTAAAGGTAACGGTCAGGAACAGGGAAATCGGGAATGAAAGATTTACAGGAACGTACCGGGAAGCATCCCTCAGTTCAGTTGCAAATGATATCAGTCAGGCATTACATTGTCACTATCAGATAAACAATAATTCATTAATCTTTTATTAATCCAACAATAATGTATGACCCCCCATAACAAAATATAGAACAGTTTATTCCCCTTTCATAGGGCAAAAAAATAAAAAGGAACCCGGCGTACCGTCTCGCAAACTTAACGCCGGGTAATCATTAACCGATCTTATCGTAAAATCAATTAATAACTACAAAACTAATGAAATATTTGTTCAGACCATGCCGTACCAACAGTTTTAAACATCTCAGACACATCTCCAGGTTATTTTCCGGCAGTATCATTTTGTTGCTGCTGGTTTTCCAAACCGCCAGGGCACAGGAAAGTTTATTGGAAAAACGTCTTGACCTGGATTTCAGACAGTCCAGTATTCCCGATGCACTTTCCAAAATCTCAGATCTCGCAGACTGCACATTTTCTTACAGCAGCTCATCCCTGCCTACCGGCAAACTGGTAACCCTTCAGCGTACGGGCATCACCCTCTCCGCTGCAATACGGGAAATTTTTGGTAATGCCCTTGAAAAATTGGAGGTACAGGGAAACAAGATACTGATTGTCCTGAAAAAAGCTGACGGATCCATTAAGGGAACGGTCAAAACCATTGACGGGCAGCCGGCTGAATTTGTCACGGTCGGTATTAAAGGTATCGCAGGTACAACGGTGGATGAGAAAGGCAATTATATATTAAAGAAAGTTCCCGATGGTACTTACACCATTTTTGCCAGTTTTGTTGGTCTGAACACACAAAGCCGGCAGGTGGAAGTAAACGCAAACCATGCCACGGAAGTTAATTTTATCTTAAGCGAAAGCGGACAGCAGTTACAGGAAGTAGTTGTCAAAGCAAACAGACACAACAGGTTCGCTGAAAAGGAAAGCGAAAATATTGCCAGGTTGCCAATAAAGAACCTGGAAAATCCACAGGTATATAATGTTGTCGGACAAGTAATTATGAAAGAGCAAATGATTACCGATTATGCCAGCGCCACCCAGAATGTCGCTGGAATGGTGCCGTTATACCGAAGTTATTCTAATGGATATCAGTCATTCATCAGGGGATTTGCCCCCAAGACTTTCCTCAATGGCCTGACAGCACCCCAAGGCGAGTCAATTGATCCGGTAAACATTGAACGTATAGAAGTATTAAAAGGTCCTTCCGGCACTTTGTTTGGAAGCGGTGCATTTGGCGGGCTCATTAACAACGTGACAAAAAGGCCAATGGAGTCTGCCGGCGGAGAAGTGAGCTTTTCTACAGGAAGCTGGGGACTGAGCAGGTTGACACTGGATTATAACCTGCCTCTTAATACCGATAAAACCTTGTTGTTCCGCATCAATGCGGCACGTCACCGTGAAAAAACCTTTCAGGATTTTGGTTTCAAAAACAGCGAGACCGTGGCACCCAGCCTGGAGTATCACCCGAATGATAAGCTAAGCTTATTTTTGGACGCCACGTTTTACCATCAAAATAGCAGCATGTGGCAGTGGGCGTCCTTTGGGCCGGATGTAACCATCAAAAACATCAAAGATTTAAAAATCCCTTATAACCGCTCTTTCGCTGGTGATCAGATGCAGCAGGACTGGGGTTCATCTGCCATCAATGCCCTGGCCAAGTATAAATTGTCAAAAAACTGGGTTTCATCTACCAACTTTGTCCAGACGATATATCTGCGGAAGGAATCGTTCTACATGAATGGTAACCAATGGCTGAATGATTCGACCCTGTCGAGGTACATCATGGCTGCCAGGCCACAAAACATCGGATACTATCAGTTTCAACAGAATTTCACCGGAGATTTTAAAATTGGAAGGTTAAGAAACCGGCTGGTTGCAGGCCTTGACTTTTACGCGGCAGACCTGAATTCGACATTTGTGCGCTCGTATACCGATGTGCTGGTTATGAACGATCCAGCGGCAGTAGTAAATGTTCCGAGAGAAAAGATACTGAAAGCGATTGGCTCACAACCAGCATTGCACACAACCTCACGCAGCTATACCTATGGTGCCTATTTCTCTGACGTGATCAATGTGACGGACCAGTTACTGGCGATGGCCAGCTTACGTATTGACCGCTTTGACAATAAAAATTCGGTAACCGATGGTATTGAATCTCCCGATGCCTATAAACAAACTGCTTTATCGCCTAAACTGGGCCTGGTCTACCAAATTATTAAAGATAAGGTATCAGTGTTTGGCAATTACATGAACAGTTTCCAAAATAATGCCCCTCAGGACAACGCAGGTCAACCTATTATGTTCAAGCCCTCACAGGCCAATCAGTGGGAAGGTGGGATCAAGGCCCAAACCTGGGATGATAAGCTCTCCTTTACCCTGAGTTATTATGACATTTCGGTCAAAAATGCGCTGCGTGCCGATCCTTCGGTGCCTTATTCCATACAAGACGGTACACAATACAGCAGAGGGATTGAAGCGGAAATATTCCTGACGCCCATCCCCGGGTTCAATATAACCGCCGGATATGGATATAACAAATCCAGGTATGAAAAAGCAGAGGGCGCCCTGGAAGGGAAATCTTTGGGTGCCCCTGAAAATATAGCTAATTTATGGCTAAGCTATTCTCTTTTAAATGGTCCGGCTAAAGGACTGGGACTGGGAATCGGCGGAAATTACGTTGGTGACATCTATGCGAGTGACCCTATTCTTATACCTTCTTATAAGTTATTGAACAGTACGGTTTTTTACGATCGTCCGAAATATCGTATTGGTCTTAAAGTCAACAATATGACCAATGAAAAATACTGGTCGTTCGGCTTTATTAATCCGCAGCCACCACGAAATTATGTAGCCAGTATCTCCTATAAGTTTTAAGCAAGAGATGGTTATCAAAAAAATTATCCGATGGCTTCACCTCTGGCTCGGACTGACATCAGGGCTGGTTGTGCTGACATTGGGTGTTACCGGATGCCTGTATGTATTCATCAACGAAATAGAACCGGTTATCTCAACGTATCAGATCGTACCGGTTCAGCGTAAACCTTACCTGTTACCATCACAGCTTAAAAGCATAGCGGAGAAAAGTCTTCCGGGGAAAAAAGCAAATTATATCAGCTACCAAACCGGCAAAGCCGCTTATATCGGTTTATACGGAACAGGATATAACCTGGGGTTTTATGCAGATCCTTATACTGGCAAACAAGTTAAGGTAAAAGATTACCTGAATGATTTCGATTTCTTCAGCTTCGTTCTTAACGGGCACATGTCATTGTGGCTGCCCCCGGATATAGGCCGGCCAATTGTAAATTGTAGTGTACTGATCTTTATCATCCTGCTGATTTCCGGAATCGTACTCTGGTGGCCCGGGAATTTGAAAAAACACAGTATAGACCGGAGTTTCAAGATCAAATGGCGGGCAAAATTTAAGCGGGTAAATTACGATCTGCACAAAGTACTGGGTTTTTATGCCGCAATGGTTTTACTCGTTTCTGCCTGTACCGGATTGGTCTGGGGTTTTCAGTGGTTTGCCAGATCCGTCTATTGGGCAGCCTCGGGGGGGAAGGCATTGCCGGAATTTACAGCACCATTATCTGACACCTCAAAAGTTTCAAATTTTAATGAGAAGAACATGGATAAGCTTTGGCTGCACCTTCATGCCAGATATCCGCATGATGTCATTTTCATTTTCTTCCCCGAGAAAAAATCGTCTGCCATACAGGTAAATGTTAACCACCAGCCTGGAAAGAGCCATGATACCGATTTGCTATACTTTGACCAGTATACGTTACAGCCTCTTCCTGGTACAGGAACGTTTAAAAAGCCGTTCGGAAAAGCCGCCCTTGGAGACCAGGTAAGCAGATTGAACTATGACCTGCATACAGGCCAGGTCTTAGGACTGCCCACCAAGATACTGGCCTTTTTTGCCAGCCTCATTTGTGCCAGTTTGCCTGTTACCGGGTTTTGTATCTGGTGGGGAAAACGCAGAAAGCTGGGCAAGCAGCCCGGAACCAGACTTAAAAGCACAAAGAAATGATCCGTTACCATTGTTATGACTATTCCTTTTTTCTATTGTTTTTGTTGCTGTCCTTTGTGGACGTGCATGCCCGGGATGTAAAAATCAGGGTCAGCGGAGTGGTCACCACGCCGGTTGGACCGGCGGCTTATGCAACGGTTGCCTTGGTGACTGCCCTGGACTCCGTTCAGGTTGCTGCCGTACAAAGCGATGTCGATGGTACTTTTGAGCTAGAGGCAAAACCTGGGGCCTACCGCCTGTTGATCCGCTTTGTCGGCTATGAAACATTATCGCAAACGTTGGTATTGGTACCGGGAAGCCAACAAGTCGTACTGAAAAAACTGGCCCTTCAGCCTTCATCCGAAAATCTCACTGAGGTAGTGATTACTTCCAGAAGACCGGCGTTCGATATCAGTAATGAAAAACAGGTGTTCGATGTCAGCCAGAGCCTGGTCGCCAAAGGAGGTTCAGTAGCTGACGCACTGAAACAGGTGCCCTCGTTAAATGTCAGTCCCGGCGGAAAGGTTACCTTACGTAATGGAACTCCGGTTATCCTGGTAGACGGTAAGCGCTCATTGCTGAAACTGGAACAGATCCCCTGCCGACCAGGTACAAAGCGTTGAGATTATGTCCAATCCATCTGCGAAGTATGATGCGAATGGTTCCAGCGGCATCGTTAACATCGTCATGAAGAAAAACAAAAAGACCGGTATCAGCGGCTCGATCAGTGAAAATTTTACTTCACTGCCGGAAAATACGGTGAATGCAGAGCTGAATGCAAGCAATCAGAAGTTTAATTTAGCCATGTATTATACCTATCACAATCATAAGAATGAGGGAAAGGGCACTACAGATCGACAAAGCCTCCGGAATGGGACACATTTCTTACAGCAAAATGAGGATGAAACGCATGGCCCTTTTCAAAGTGGAAGGATCGTGCTCGATTATTTTGCAGATGGCCGTAATACCTTCAGCTTAAACGGCAACCTGTCAGGAGCAAATTTTCATACGGCCGCCAGCCAGTTTACCCGCTATCTCAATGACGGCCTGAAGGATTCTTCGGGAAGCCGGCTAATGGCGATCGACAGCCGCTTTACCTCCTGGCGCTTCAGCATTGATCATACACATAATTTCCGGCGCGATGGCGAAAAGCTGGTGTCGGGCATCTATAGCCAGTTTTACAAAGGCCCGGATAGAGGAAACTATAACGAGAACTTTTATAATGACAATGATCCGGTTTCGCGACCGCCGTCCATGCAGCGGTATGCCTATACGATCAAGGCGCATACGCTTAACTTCCAATCGGACTATACCCGGCCCTTTAACAAGGACAACCGGATGGAAGCAGGGGTCAAGATCAATCTGCATAAAGATGATAACGTCAACAAAATTGAAGACCTGGATCAGGCTGCCCTCGGCCATCACCTGCCAGCTCACAGGGAATTATCATGCCGCTGAAGTGATACCACAAGGTCGTAAATTGGACTATGGGTCATCAGACCTTGCCATTAACAGATCTTTTCTAAAAAACAAGGCCCTGTCGGTCACAGCCAGCGTAACCGACCTGCTCAATACGCAGAAGGACCGGACACGTATCAGTTTGCCGGGAATACTTGAACAAAATGTTGATTATAAGCCGGTAACCCAGGTATTTCAATTAAACCTGTTTTATCGTTTCGGAAGAAAACATGCAGCCTGGCCATGATTGTCAGGGTATGCCTGGGTAGTAAAAGAGAAACAAATCCTTCAAGGAATACTGTTAATTTATTTAGATCGATTCCAGATTATTGTTAGCTTTGATGGAAATTTAGAGCAGTGTCCAGGCAAGATCCAAATCTGAGCAGTAAACTTACAGGCCCCATCACTGAGATGGATGAGCAGGAATTTGAAGTAATTTACCATAATTGCTGGAAAAGTGTATTCGGGATCATCTATCACTATACCGGAGATGAAGAAATTGCCGAAGAAATCAGCCAGGATCTTTTTGCTTCTTTATGGGAGCGCCGTGGAAAAATTGTGATTAAAACTACTATAGGTCAGTACCTTAACCGGGCGGCTAAACTGGAGGCCTTTGATTACCTGCGTAGCAGTACTAACCGTATAAAACATATCAATTGCGCCCTGCAGGACTCCTGTACTTCACACAACTGTACAGAGGAACTCGTCCTCTTTAATGAACTGAATGAAAGTGTAAACCTTTTGGTGAACCAGCTGCCCTGCCGCTGCAGGGAGGTTTACCGCTTAAGTCAGGAGCAGGGCAAAAACAACAAAGAGATTGCAGCCGTTTTGCTCATCTCTGAGAAAACGGTAGAATATCATCTTTATAAAGCGATCAGCTTTTTAAGGACCAATCTCCAGCAATTTTATTAAACATGAATAATATATCTGTCTGATAAATACCAGGCAAAGCCTTCAATCCCAAACTGGATAAAAATAATCTTTCTGTAAATCAGCGACTTGTAAAAATATTTGCTTTTTATTTTCATTTCCGGCTAGGAGAATCTGCCGGTTAACCGGCTTTGTTGTATAGGTGCTTAATCAGCACCGGGTACTTATGCAAATTAACAAAGAACTTATTCAGCGCTATCATCTTGGCCAGTGCAGTGAGGAGGAGCAGCAAATGGTCGAACAATGGCTGGAATCTGATGAGGCAGAGGTCAGCTTCCCTGAAGGGGCAGACCTGCCTGCAATGGAAGCAAAGGGCTGGAAGAAAATCTCCTCGCGGTACCATCTTTCAGATAAATCGCGTAGCCCTGCCCGGGAACATCCGGTAAAATTAACTGCCGGCAATACCAGCCGCCGCAGGTATAAAATGATCTGGCAGCTTGCCGCATGCATGGCATTGGTGGTTGCTGCTGCGGTATTTTATGTAACAGGAACCAATCCTGGTCAAAGTGGTGGTCTGGCTTATCAGCAAATCCGCGCAGACAAAGGGCAAAAGCTGAATGTAACTTTACCCGATGGTACCCTGGTCTGGTTAAATTCGGAAAGTTCGCTGAAGTATCCTGTAAAATTCGGAACTGGTCCGAGAAAAGTGCAATTTACAGGAGAAGCCTACTTCAGCGTGGCCAAAGATCCTGCACACCCATTTATCATTACCACCTCAAAAACCAGTATACGGGTGCTGGGAACAAAATTTAATGTAAGGGAATATGGAACTGAGACAGCTACTTCAGTGGTCGTAGCGGAGGGCAGGGTCCGTTTCGGAGGTATTGCCAGTCCGGAACACCTGATCTTAACAGTCAACCAGCGTGGTATATTTTCCGTTCATGGAAAAGACAGCACAACGCTGGATAAAGACAAGGTTTTTGCAGAAAAATACCTTGCCTGGAAAAACAATGAGCTTATACTCGACAACCAGAGCCTGGCACAGGTTAAACTCACGTTAGAACGGTGGTATAATGTGAAAATTACTATTCATTCCGAAAAATTAAGCAGAGAGCGCTATAGCGGAAGCTTTTCAAACCCTTCCCTGAAACAGGTACTGGAAAGTATCAGCTTTGCTGTTAAGTGCAGTTATAAACAGGAGGGACGCGTATACACCATGTATTAACCAGAAGATAAAAACCCGGTTTCGGTCGCCAAACTTCATACCGGGCTTATTGCAAATCAATTCATCATCAATTTAACAACAAACAAAAGTATGTACAAACAATGTACCCCAGAGAAAAAAAACGTAACAATCCTCATTTTATTTTTCGCTATCCTGTTCAGTCACTTGACTATCCGTGCGCAACAGGCCTCGTTACTGGATAAAACCGTGACATTACAGCTGACCGGGGTAAGCATAGGTGACGTACTGACCGCGATCACTGAACAGACCGGCGTACGTTTCTCTTACAGCAGCACACAGCTGGATGTGCAAAGAAAAACGACTGTTAATTTTAACCGCAAGCCTTTAAAAGAGGCGCTGAACGAATTGCTGGGCAAGCAGTTGAAAGGACTTAGCGTAAGCGGACAGCAGGTAACTATTCAGACATCTTCCGGCAGGGGCAGCATCATCGGTTCGGTTAAAACGAAAGATGGTAAAGCTGCCGAATTTGTGACCGTAGGTATCAAAGGTTTGAAAAGTGCCCAGGTAGATGCCAGAGGGAATTATATATTAAAGGAACTGGAAGAAGGCACATATACGCTGATAGCAAGTTTTGTAGGCCTGGCCACCCAGGAGAAAAATGTAAGGATAAGGGCAGGAGAAACGGCTTCAGTTGATTTTATCTTATCCGAGAACAATGAACAGCTGCAGGAAGTGGTAGTGAACGGTGGCAGGACCAATAAATTTTCTGTTAAAAAAAGTACAACATCGGCCAAAATGCCGCTGGGCAACCTGGAAAATCCACAGGTCTATACGACTATTCCAAAAACGCTGCTTACTGAGCAGATCGTTACAGACTTTACCGCTGCCCTTAAGAACAGTCCGGGTGTTTACAAAATACAGGGCAGCAGGGGTATAAACAGCGACGGCGCTACATTTTACAGTATGCGGGGTTTCCGTACGGAGGCGGCATTAATGGATGGGGTACCGGCACAAACCAACGGGGAAATCGAGCCGGCAAACATTGAAAGGGTAGAGTTGGTGAAAGGGCCTTCAGGTACTTTATTTGGCGGTGCAGTGGTTTCATTCGGGGGCTTAATCAATGTGGTCACCAAAAAACCAGTAGATACAGCGGGGGGAGAAATTTCTTATACAACGGGAAGTTATAACCTGAACAGGTTAGCCGCAGATATTTATGGGCCACTCAGCAAGGATAAAAAATTATTGTTCAGAATGAATGCCGCATACCAGAACCAGAATAGTTTTCAGGATGCAGGCTTTAAGAAAACAAGTTTTATTGCACCTGCGATAGAGTACCGTGCAAGTGAACGATTGAACATCAGCCTGAATGCTAGTTTTTATCAGTCTGAAGGTACCAGCCCGGCGGTAATGTTCCTGAACCGTGTACGCAAGTTCATTGCCACTACGCCTGAAGAGTTGAATTATGACTGGAAGCGTTCATTCACCAGTAATGACCTGACGATGAAAACCCCAACCGTAAATATTAAAGGACAGATCAATTATAAGATAGCTGACAACTGGACTTCACAGACTATTTATTCAAGCAATACCCGTAAATCTGATGGTTTTTACCAGTATGAGTTTATCCGGGGAGCAACATCAGATGAAATGCTGGAAAGGAACATCTCCCTGCAGAATTCAATTAATACCTCTACAGATATCCAGCAGAATTTTATCGGGGACTTTAAGCTGTTTGGTCTGCGGAACAGGCTGGTAGCGGGGCTTGATTACCTGAACCAGGTGGTTAACAACGATAATTCACCGTATCTCGTATTTGATAACGTAAGTGGCCTTGTGCCGACAGATCCGAACTATGTCAACATCTCCCGTTCTGCCGTGGAAGCCAGGCTGGCTGCCAGTACGGATGCACCGACCAAAACACTTGGCAAAAGCAATATTTACAGTGTTTATGCTTCGGATGTGCTGAATATAACCGACCGGTTACTGGCCATGATGAGTTTGCGTATAGATCGTTTTCAGAACAGGGGAACCCTGAATAAAGCGACCAATTCCCTTGCGGCAAACAGTAAATATATGCAGACTGCGGTATCGCCAAAGTTCGGATTAGTTTACCAGGTACTCAAAGACAGGATATCCCTGTTTGGAAACTATATGAATGGTTTTAGCAATGTCGCTCCGGTAACACAGCCCGCAGGTTCCGGTGTTTCGGGAACTTTTAAGCCTCAGCAGGCTAATCAGTTTGAAGGTGGCGCGAAAATGGACCTCTTTGCCGGAAGGCTCAGCTTTACGGCCAGTTACTATGACATTAAAGTAGAAGACATCACCAGAAATGATGAAGTGACGGTAAACGGGATAAACTATAATGTAACGGTACAAAACGGTACGCAGAAAAGTAAAGGCGTAGAGTTTGAACTGATCGCCAATCCAATTGAAGGATTGAATATTATCGCCGGTTACAGCTATAACGATAGTAAACTGACTAAATCCACTGCAGCACTGGAAGGCAGGCGCCCTGCTGCGGCAGGACCAGCTGATCTGGTGAATACATGGATCAGTTATGCCATTCAGAACGGAAAGCTGAGAGGGCTGGGATTGGGTTTTGGCGGAAATTATATCGGGGAGCACCTCACAGCCAATTCGGCTGTAACAGGTATATTCACATTGCCTTCTTATGTACTGGTTAATACCACTGCATTTTATGATACACCACGTTACCGCCTGGGCATAAAAGTGGACAACCTGACAGATAAACTTTATTTCACCGGTCAGGGTGTGCTGAGTGCCCAGATGCCAAGAACTATTGCGGCTAATGTTACAGTTAAATTTTAAAAAATGTATTGCTTTTTTGCACCTCTGGCTCGGATTAATTTCCGGGCTGGTGGTGTTTATAGTGGGGCTTACAGGTGCAATGTATTCATTTCAGGAGGAGATCAAAGCCCGGGTATACCATGACCGGCTGTATGTAAGTATTCCGCCGGGAACACAGCGGCTGCCACTCAGCCGGTTAATCGGCATTGCAGAAGAAGCACTGGGCCGGGAATATCCCCTGTCCCGTGCAGAGCTGTCACAACAACCGGGACGTACTTATATGTTCAGGGCCTTGAAAACGAATAAAAAGTCAATTGGTTACTGGGATTATTATAGCTACTACTATAAGGTTTACCTTAACCCCTATACAGGGGAAGTCGTATATAAGGAGAATACAAAAAGGGAATTTTTCACCGTTTTGCTGGCCCTGCACATGAACCTCCTGCTTGGCGATCAGGTCGGTCACGAAATCGTACGCTGGTCGGTGGTATGTTTTGTCGTGCTCCTTGTTAGCGGCCTGGTATTGTGGTGGCCTGAGAAATGGAAAACCGGACGGCTGAAAAAAAGCTTTACGGTAAAATGGTCTGCTAGTTATAAACGGTTAAATTACGACCTGCACAATGTGCTGGGCTTTTATACTTTCAGCGGTTTGCTGGTTATCGCCCTGAGCGGCCTTGTCTGGTCATTTGAAAATGCAGACCTTGCTGTGCAATATATAACATCCGGAGGCCGGGGTCCGGAAAAACAAAAACCAGTGCTGTCTGACACCATCCGGCTTGCTTTAACACCACAAATACCGGGCAATCCTGCTGATACAGTCTTCCTCCAGGTCAGCAAGGCTGCTCCTGCCACTGCTTATTTTCTGTACAATTTCCCTCTGGCTAAAAGCGGAACAGTAAATGTCTCCGCATATCAAAGTGAAAACAACCTGTATGAAAAAATACAATATAAATATGACAGGTATACCGGGGCCTTATTGCAGGCAGGTAAACCGTTTGATCAGCTTTCGGTTCCCGAGCAGGTTAAAGCCCTGAATTATGACCTGCATATCGGAACGGTGTTCGGGTTCAGCGGCAAAATACTGGCTTTCCTGGCCAGTTTAATTTCTGCCGCTTTGCCGGTGACAGGATTCTTAATATGGAGAAGGAAGCGGTAACCGGGTATTCCGGATCAGCCATGATAATTCTTCAGTGGTTAAATGCGGGTTCAGCTGTTTAATTAAATGGTCATGATAATTGTTTAGCCAGTTGATATGCCGCTGCTCCAGCAGGGAAATATCAATACCTGCTGTATCAATCAAGGCAAGTGTAATGGTTTCAAAGGTTAGGAAATCTCCAAATTGGGTGTTCCCTGCTGACACGGCCAGTACCAGATTTTCTATGCGTACACCATGTTTGCCGGGTCTGTAAATTCCAGGCTCAATGGAGGTGACCATTCCCGGCAGGAAGGGGATGGGAAGGTTATCCGGACTGATGGACTGGGGACCTTCATGTACGTTAAGGAAATAACCAACCCCATGTCCTGTGCCGTGCCCGTAATTACGGCCATGGTCCCACAGCGGTTTCCTGATAATGCCATCCAGCTGATACCCGCAGGTACCTGCCGGGAAAACTGCAGAAGATCCTTCAATCACACCTCTTAGTACCAGTGTATAGTCTGTTTTTTCCTCTTCGGTCAGCGGTCCGAGTACTACCATTCTCGTAATATCTGTCGTGCCTAAAAAATACTGCCCGCCGGAATCGATCAGGAACATTCCTTCTTCTTTTAATACAGTATCAGTTTCCGCATTAGGTGTATAATGCGGTAATGCAGCATGTTCCTTATAACCTGCGATCGAGTCAAAACTTACCCCGGCAAACTCATCCTGCCCGGCCCTGAAGGCAGCCAGTTTTTTGGAGGCGGAAAGCTCCGTGATCTGTTCCAGCCCTACATTTTCTTTAAGCCATTTAACAAAGCGGGTCATGGCTACCCCGTCCCGCACCATAGCCTGTCTGAAGTTGGCAATCTCCGTATGGTTTTTAACTGATTTTAAATGCGTGGAAGGATTGATACCCAATTGTACCCGGACCGTTTCCGGAACTTCCCTGAACAAACGTGTACAGGTCCTTTTAGGATCTATAAACAATACTTCGCTGGTTTGGAGGGCCTTTATATAGCTGTCAATATCTTCATAAGGACAGAGGGTTATCCCTGCTGCGGTCAGGCTTTCCACGGCACCATGATCGAGCTTACTGCTATTGATAAACAGATAAGTATGATCAGGCAGGATAAGGACAAAACTCAATACAACCGGATTGCATTTCACATCGCTGCCCCGGATATTAAGTAACCAGGCAATATCGTCCATGGAAGAAATAATATGTGCTGTGGCGCCAAGTTTCCTGAGTGCCAGCCGTACTTCCGCAAGTTTGGTCTTGGCGGAAAGCCCGCTATATTTCTCCTGTAACAGGAAAGCCGGTGCATCAGGAAGAGCTGGCCTGTTTTCCCAGATAGGGGACAGGAAATCAGCATGTCTGATATCAATTTTATGCTTACTGAAAAGTTCGGACAAGGTGACAGAAAGGAGACTGTAATTACAGGCTACCTTATATTCCGGGTTTAGCCACTGTATGTATTCCGGCGTATGCGGGATTTTCAATTTTACCAGTTCATATCCACTGCCTTCCAGCTGCTCTTCGGCCTGGCTGAAGTATCTGGAATCTGTCCATAACCCTGCAAAATCATGTGTAATCACCACTACACCTGCGCTCCCTGTAAATCCGCAGGCAAACTCCAGGCATCTGTAATGTGCCGGGAGATATTCGCTCATATGGGGATCAGCAGAATGGATCATATAGGCATCCAGCCCGGATTGTTTCATTTGTTCACGTATTGCACTTAACTTTTCTAGGTAGGTCATATCAGTTTATTGAGGTTAAAATCGCGGTATATCCACCGCCTGCAGCCATGTCAATATGAAGTGTTTCTCCAGCTTGCACCTCCTTGGTTATAATCTGGTAGTCGGCCGCATGTTTACTAACGTTTGTTCCGTCTTTTAGTATTTCAATCTTATATTTTTTACCATCGAGGAAGGTAAGCGGGATATCAAAACCCCTGGCATCCCAGTTGGTCATTCCGCCGATGTACCATTGCTGTCCGTTTTTCCTGGCTACTACAGCATATTCACCGATTTTGCCTTCAAGGGCAATTGTTTTATCCCATATGGTGGGCAAACGGGAAAGATAACGGGTATACAAAGGTTCCTTCAGGTAATTGGAAGGATTGTCGCAGAGCATCTGGAGCGGGCTGTCATAGACTACATACATGGCGGTTTGATGTGCCCTGGTGCCCCTGCTCATGGGCGAAGTATAGTTAATATAGAATTCATCTTTATTGGTGTTCAGCATAGCACCAGGCGTAAAATCCATTGGCCCCGCTACCATCCGGGTAAAGGGCAAAGTCGTATTGTGTTCCGGGGTAATGGTCTCTTCCCATTTGTTGTTTTCCATTCCTCTTACCCCTTCATAATTGATTACATTAGGGTACTTTCTGTTCAATCCCACGGGCTTGTAGGCACCATGCAGGTCCAGGAGCAATTTATGCTGTGCAGTAGCGGCTGCAGCCCTCTCGTAAAAGTTGACCATATACTGATCCGCACGGGCCATGAAATCAACTTTTACCCCTTTAACGCCCCATTTTACATATTGATCGAGTATGTTTTCCATATCCTGGTCCAGTGGTTTCCATAATGCCCATAAAATGACGCCTACCTTTTTACTGCCGGCATATTTAATCAGTTCCTGAAGGTCCAGGTCGGGGTTCGCCGCCAGTAAATCTGTGGTGGTACGCGACCAGCCTTCATCAAGTATAATATATTCCAGTCCGTAGGCTGAGGCAAAATCAACGTAATATTTATAGGTAGCGGTATTGATGCCCGACTTAAAGTCCACTCCATAAATGTTGTTAGCATTCCACCAGTCCCAGGCTACCTTTCCCGGCTTGATCCATGCTGTCTCTTTCAGCACATTAGGTGTGGCCAGTTTATAAACCAGTTCATTTTCCAGCAATCCTTTATCTGAATCACTGATAATTACCGTTCTCCAGGGATAGGTGCTGTTACCTGCGGTTTTAGCCAGGTAATCTGCCTTTTTAACAATGATTTCCGTACGGTCTGAATTCCCTTTTGGCTTGGATTCCAGTATAACCTTTGGGAAACTGCCTGTTAAAGTGTTTCCGCCTGTGCCATAAAGGAAAAGATTGGAATAATCATGCAGATCTGATTCAGTCACCACCATTTTTGTGCCCGCGGTAGTTGAGATATACAGTGGAAGATATCCATATTGCCCGGCAGAAATATCAGCCAGTTTCATTGCCTTAAAATCACCTTCATAGTGTGATTGTAATTCCGGATTGTTTTCCTTTGGGAGATAAATCTGGCAATTCTCATTAAAATTAAAGGTAACTTCTTCATTGTTAATTTCAATCGGCTGATTGCCCATGGTAGTTACAAAGCGATAAGCCACCCCTTCATTATAGGCACGGAATTCTATACTGTATCCGCCTTTCATGGTTAACCTGAGTTCGTTATAAACTTCCGGAATTATTTTATTGCGGACGGGAATAACGGCAGTGATGGTCTGATTAACGGAACGCATGGCCGATTTAATCACCACAGGGGCTATGCCTGGTGTTTTACCGTTACCGAGCGTCAGGCTCATTTGGCTGGGTTTAAGCAAAAGTTCCAGGTCTTTTAAAACCGACCAGGAAAGATGTTTATCTGTATTGATTTTTATAGTGATCTTTTTATCCGGCGATAACAGCGTATATTCTTTTGCAAGAACTGTTGTTTGCAGGAATAGCAGGAGAAATAGGATTTTAAGGGTTCTGTTCATAGATGGAAGGATAAAAAGCTGCAGGTACCTATCTGAATTAAGCAATTATTTATTTAAAGATCTGGCTTAACAGGATGTTGGTTCCGGTTTATCTAATTTACATGGTAATGGCTGATGCTGATTTTCTTAAATTAGCTTATTATAGGCATGGATTAACCAAAAAAAGAGCACCATTGGTGCTCTTTTTAATAGATCAGGTGAAATTCTTACCAGAATTTCACATATAAGGCAGTGATGATTAACAGTGTCAGGATAATCAGAGCCATTGTGGAAGGTTTAACATTAAACATGCTTTTATCCAGCTCAAAAGCTTTAGGGTTTATTTTTGGTCCTGCAAGACTCATGAGAATCATGATAATCATGGTGAATAAAAACGACAGTCCCATACAGATATGGAAAGGGATTTCAAATCCGCCGTTACCATTAGGATAGGCAGTATAAAGGAAGGTATCATGGCCCATTACCGCCGGTGCAAATTCATTAAAGAAAACAGAGAACAGGAAGCCTGCCAGTACACCCGCAATGGCTGCGCTGCCGGTTGTTCTTTTCCAGAACATTCCCAAGAAGAACATGGCAAATACACCCGGGCTGATAAAGCCTGTATATTTCTGGATATAAGTAAAACCACCCACACCGCCAATTCCCAGCAAATCGTTCCAGGTAAACATAACGGCCAGTATAAGACCAATAAAAACAGTAATCCGGCCTACACGTACCAGACTTCTTTCATCAGCAGTCTTTGTAAAGTATTTGGAATAAACATCCAGTGTAAAGATCGTAGAGATACTGTTTACCTTTCCTGCCAGTGATGCTACAATTGCAGCAGTAAGTGCCGCTACAGACAGGCCTTTTAAACCTGTAGGAAGGAAGGTGAGGACCGCAGAATAAGCACCGTCCTTTCCGCCGATCAGCTGAGGTAAATGGCCGCCTTTATAGAGTACATAAGCAGCAATACCAGGCAGCATGACAATTACCGGCATCAGTAATTTTAGTAAACCGGCAAACAGGATACCTGTTCTTGCAGTATGTAAATCTGCGCCCAGTGCCCGTTGTGTGATATACTGGTTACATCCCCAGTAGTTCAGGTTGATGATCCAGATTCCCGCAACATAAGAAGCCAGGCCCGGGAAAGTAAGGTATTTACTGATCTCATTTTGTGTGGACGTAGCCGTAGGTTTAGGGATAATCATTTTGAAATGTTCCGGCGCCTGCTCCATCAGAACGTTAAATCCTGCGATAGCATTGCTGCCCACGCCAAATTTCTGGCCCACAACTGTCAGTGCAATATAAGTGGTGACCAGGCCGCCAAAGATCAATACACCCACCTGTATCACATCGGTATAGGCCACGACTTTCATCCCGCCCAGTGAGATAAACAAGGCGAAAACAGCGAGGCCGATCATAATGATGTGCAGGTATTCACCTCCGGTTAGTCCGTTAATGGCTACTGCACCCAGGTACAGGATAGACGTCAGGTTAACAAAAACATACAGGAACAACCAAAAAACGGCCATAATTAAGGCTACAGATTCGTTGTAACGTGTTTTCAGGAACTGGGGCATGGTGTAGATCTTGTTCTTGAGATAAACAGGGATAAACCATACTGCTACAATAATCAGTGCGATTGCCGCGATCCATTCATAGGCGGCTACTGCAACGCCAAGAAAAAAACCTTCCCCGCTCATCCCTATAAACTGTTCTGCAGAGATGTTTGAGGCGATCAATGATGCACCAATGGCCCACCAGGTTAAAGTACCTTCGGCCAGAAAGAATGCTTTCGCATCGTGTTCACCTTTTTTGCGTTTGCGGTATATGGAATATCCATAACCGGAAACCACTAAAAAATAGATGATGAAAACTACGTAATCTGTAGTCGCTAAACTATTACTCATAATTTGATATTTGGTTAGGTTCGTTCAGGATCAATGTTTATTTATCTGATAATAAACTTCGTTCCATTTCAGTTCATTACGGAATTGGTTGAGGTTCGTATTTTTGTCGATGCCAACATACTCAATCCCGGCGATATCTGCAAAATCTGTGAGGTGTTCCGCCGTTAAATTCTGACTGTAACAAGTATGATGCGCACCGCCTGCATAAATCCATGCGGCACAGCCTGTTTTCATATCCGGCTGAGGTTTCCATAATACGCGGGCAACAGGCAGTTTAGGCAGTTCATGCTGGCCGTCCACGCCATCAACAACGTTCACCAGCATCCTGAATCTATTGCCCATATCTACGATGGAAGCATTCAGCGCATTGCCGTTTGCTGCATCAAAGATCAGCCTTACCGGGTCAGCTTTGCCGCCAATACCCAGGGGATGTACTTCGCATCTGACCGGTCCCTTTGCCAGGGCAGCATCTACTTCCAGCATATGTGATCCTAAAACGAATGCATTACCGGGAGTGAAATTATAGGTGTAGTCTTCCATAAAGGCATTCGCGCCCTCCAGTCCGCTGCCCATTACTTTCATGGTACGTACCAGTGCAGCCGTTTTCCAGTCGCCTTCACCTGCAAAACCATAACCTTCGCTCATCAGTCGCTGTACGGCAATTCCGGGAAGCTGTACCATACCGTGCAGGTCTTCGAAGGTATCAGAAAAGCCTTTGAAATTACCATCTCTGAGGAAATTGCGGAGGCCGATCTCAATTTTTGCAGCTTCTCTTAAAGAGTTATGCTGAGTACCACCTTTTACAAGGGTTTCACCAAGGATATAACTATCTGCATATTCTTTAACTAACTGGTCAATAGCTGCATCTGTGGTCTGGTTGATCACAGCAACGAGATCCCCTATTCCATAAGTATTGCAGGAGAAGCCAAATTTGATTTCCGCTTCTACCTTATCGCCTTCGGTAACCGCAACATTTCGCATGTTGTCACCAAAGCGTGCAAATCTGGCCCCTTGCAGGTCATGCCAGCCGGCTGCGGCCCTAAGCCATGTATTGACACTTTCACGTACTTCGTTATCTTCCCAATGGCCTGCTACTACTTTACGGTTAATGCGCATTCTGGACATGATAAAGCCAAACTCACGGTCGCCGTGCGCACTCTGGTTCAGGTTCATAAAGTCCATATCCATCGTACTCCATGGAATATCACGGTTGAATTGTGTATGCAAATGCAGCAAAGGTTTCTGCAATACTTTCAATCCGCCGATCCACATTTTAGCAGGTGAAAAGGTATGCATCCAGGCAATTATGCCAATACAATTTTCGGCCGTATTCGCTTCCTGGCAGATCTGATAAATTTCATCAGCTGTTTTTACTGTAGGCTTAAAAACGATCTTTACAGGGATTTGTGCGGAGTCATTTAATGCTGTTGCAATCTGCCGGGAATGTTCCGCAACTTGTCTTAACGTCTCTTCACCGTACAAATGCTGGCTTCCGGTAATGAACCAGGCTTCGAATTGTTTTAAATTGGTTATCATAGCTTTTTATTTATTGACCATAATAGGAATCCACACCGTGTTTCCTGTCGTAATGTTTATTAATCAGTGCATCTTTCATCGGGCGTACTTCCCTGTTGATCTGTTCGGTAAGAAAGGCCATTTTCGCAACCTCTTCTACTACCGCACTATTGTAGACAGCTTTGTCTGCAGTTTTTCCCCAGGTAAAAGGGGCATGGTTACCTACCAGGATCATTTCTACATCGGTGTAACTCAATCCCTTTTCTTTCAGGTGGTCAATAATCTGAAAACCTGTTTCATATTCGTAATTACCTTTAATCTTTTCATCGCTCATAGGAGGGGCGCAGGGAACCGGGGCAGTAGTATGGTCGGCGTGTGTGGTCCCATAGACAGGAATAGGTTTAAGTGACTGTGCCCAGGCCGTCCCGTAAGTGGAATGGGTGTGGACAATCCCACCTATATTTTCCCAGTGTTTATACAATACCGCATGTGTTCTGGTATCGGATGAAGGTCTTAAATCTCCTTCAACTGTATTGCCATCGAAATCTACGATAACCATATTTTCCGGTGATAAGTCTTCATAAGGGACACCACTTGGTTTAATCGCAAATACTTTTTTCTCCCTGTCGGCAGCACTTGCATTTCCGAAAGTAAAAAGTACAAGACCTAATTTGGGCAGTTTCATATTTGCTTCGTATGCTTTTTCCCTGATATCCTGATAGTTGCTCATAATTCTTATTGATGATTTGTATTTTGTTCAATATAGTTTCCTAAAGACTTATAAAGCGGATAGCGCTGCGCGTAATAAGTTACATGCTCTGACTGAGGATAGTACTCCGCATCGAAACCGCTTCCCATACCCTTCATTGCT
>Ga0160457_1000413_pt1 | contig 21812 bp, 20 predicted proteins | sample HID1972M_E6MG_FD_108242 | JGI IMG/M metagenome (GOLD analysis project Ga0160457, IMG submission 108242) | Enriched pill bug-associated microbial communities from UW Madison campus, WI, USA - HID1972M_E6 MG | ecosystem: Host-associated > Arthropoda: Insects > Digestive system > Unclassified ... | reverse complement strand
GCCACCAAAAACTGCCCTTCACAGAGCAGCACATTATCCGTAGCCCGCCTGACCTGCTGTTTAAAGCGCAGGCTGGCACGGTTCAATTCGATTACTTCAGCGCTTACCAGCAGTTCGTCATCCAGTCGCGCCGGCGCGTGGTAACGCGCTTCGCTGGAATGCACGACAAACAACAGATCCTCCCCTGCCAACTGCGATTGGGCAAAGCCCAGTTCACGCAGCCGCTCGGTTCGAGCCCGTTCCATAAACTTGAGGTAATTAACGTAATACACGATGCCGCCCGCATCGGTGTCCTCGTAATAAACGCGACAACGATGTGCGAACGGCCCAAGCCCGTTTTGCGCGCGCATACTCTAGTGCTTACTCCTCAGGTTGCCAATCCGGCCAGGCAACTGTTTTTCATGGTTTCAAAGCTTTAACGCAAAAGTACCGTCGTCTGACAGTACAAACCCTGAATAAATCGACAACAAATGTGTATTAATCGTCCACGGCATCGAGAAACTCGTCTGCCACGGGCATTTCGCCCATTCGTGACGGAATGTTTAAACCGAAATGCAGGTACGCATGCCGGGTCACCACCCTGCCCCGTGGCGTGCGCATGATGTAGCCCTGTTGAATCAGGTACGGTTCCAGCACGTCTTCAATGGTGTGCCGCTCCTCGCTGATCGCCGCCGCCAGACTGTCGATACCGACCGGCCCGCCGTCGAACTTCTCGATCATGGTCAACAGTAGACGTCGATCCTGATGGTCGAAGCCATGTTCATCAACGTCCAGCAGGTTCAAAGCCAGATCGGCAACCGATTTGGTGATGTGCCCTTTGGCGCGGACTTCAGCAAAATCACGCACGCGCCGCAACAAACGGTTGGCGATACGCGGCGTACCACGGGCACGGCGAGCAATTTCAAAGGCGCCTTCCGGATCCAGTGGCAAACCGAGAATAGCCGCCGAACGACTGACAATCGTCGACAGATCCGCGGTGCTGTAGAACTCAAGACGCTGGACGATACCGAAGCGGTCACGCAGCGGGTTGGTCAGCATACCGGCGCGCGTCGTGGCACCGACCAGGGTAAACGGTGGTAGATCAAGTTTGATCGAACGCGCCGCCGGCCCTTCGCCGATCATGATGTCGAGCTGGAAATCTTCCATCGCCGGGTACAGCACTTCTTCCACGATCGGCGACAGGCGATGGATTTCATCGATGAACAACACGTCATGCGGTTCGAGATTGGTGAGCAATGCCGCCAGATCCCCGGGACGCTCAAGCACCGGGCCCGAGGTACTCTTGATCGACACGCCCATTTCCTGGGCAATGATGTTGGCCAGCGTGGTTTTACCCAAGCCCGGCGGGCCGAAGATCAGCGTGTGGTCGAGGGATTCACTGCGGCCACGCGCGGCCTGGATGAACAATTCCATCTGCTCGCGCACGGTCGGCTGGCCAATATAGTCGGCCAGGCTGACCGGGCGAATGGCCCGATCCTGGACTTCTTCGCGCTCACGCGGGCTGTGCGCGGCGGCGATCAGACGATCAGCTTCAATCACTTAAATCATTCCCTTCAGGGCGCGGCGGATCATGTCTTCACTGCTCAAATTCTTGTCCTTGATCGCGGAAATCGCCTTGCTCGCTTCCTGCGGTTTGTAACCGAGGGAAATCAACGCACTGACGGCATCGTTCTCGGCGGTATTGACCGGCGCCGGGCCATCCGGCTGATTCGGTACCAGCGCAAACATAGCCGGCGAAGTTTCCCACGCCTTGAAGCGATCTTTCAGCTCGACCAGCAAACGCTCGGCCGTCTTCTTGCCAACGCCCGGCACCTTGGTCAGCGCCGAGGTGTCCTGGGATTGCACGCAGCGGATCAACTCGTCGACTTCCAGACTCGACATCAACGCCAGGGCCAGTTTTGGCCCGACACCATTGAGACGGATCAACTCACGAAAAAAGTCTCGCTCACGTTTACCGGAAAAACCATAGAGCAGTTGCGCGTCTTCGCGTACGACCAAATGGGTGTGCAGGGTCAGCGGTTCACCGACCGACGGCAGACGATAAAGCGTGGTCATCGGTACTTCCAGCTCATACCCGAGGCCGTTTACATCCAGAATCAGGTGCGGCGGCTGTTTCTCAGCCAGGGTGCCGCGCAAGCGTCCAATCACGTTTCAGATCCTTGAGCGTTGGCCAACCGTGGGCTGGCGACTGTCGAAACGCGGATTTCGGGCCGACGACACAGGCGCAATCATCCGCTTTCGGGAAATTTGATGCTGATGCTATCAGAGACGCAGGCGCCCGCCACGACTGCGTGCAGTGCCCAAGCCGTGCGGCAGCAGACTGGAGCGGGTGTGCGCGTGGCAAATGGCAATGGCCAGGGCGTCGGATGCATCGATTTGCGGTTTGGCGGTCAGCTTGAGCATGTGCATGACCATCATCTGCACTTGTTCTTTATTGGCGGCGCCGGTGCCCACCACGGCCTGCTTGACCTGAGTCGCCGTGTACTCGGCGATCTCCAGGCTTTCTTCGGCGCCAGCGACAATCGCCGCGCCACGGGCCTGACCGAGTTTCAGTGCAGAATCGGCGTTCTTCGCCATGAAGACTTTTTCGATGCCCATGGTGACCGGGCCGTAGGTCTGAATGATTTCACGCACGCCGCGATAAACGATTTGCAACCGTTCGTGCAGCTCGCCCGCACCGGTGCGGATGCAGCCGGAAGCCACATAGATACAGCCGCCACGCCCGGTATCACGAACAATCCCGTAACCGGTGATGCGCGAACCGGGGTCGATACCAAGAATTAAAGTCATAACGCCTGCAGAAATTGATGCGAAAGCTGAGGGTACAGGTAGGAGCTGCCGAAGGCTGCGATCTTTTGATCTTTTAAAAACACAAAGATCGCAGCCTTCGGCAGCTCCTACAGGTGAAGTGTAGAGCCAGCAAAAACTGCGACCTTTCTATTTACATCAACCGAGCTGAGCAGCCACGTCTTCCGGAATGTCCGCGTTGGAGTAGACGTTCTGCACGTCGTCCAGATCCTCAAGCATGTCGATCAGCTTGAGCACCTTCTCCGCGCCTTCCAGATCCAGCTCGGCGCTGGTGGTCGGCTGCATGACGATTTCTGCGTCATCACCCTTGAAGCCGGCCGCTTCCAGCGCGTTACGCACCGCGTAGAAACTGGTGAACGAGGTGAACACGTCGATCGAACCGTCTTCGTGTGCAACCACGTCATCGGCATCGGCTTCCAGCGCCGCTTCGGTCAGTGCGTCTTCATCGACGCCCGGCGCAAAGCTGATCTGGCCCTTACGCTCGAACAGGTACGCCACCGAACCGTCGGTGCCAAGGTTGCCACCGCACTTGCTGAACGCATGGCGCACGGCTGCGGCGGTACGGTTGCGGTTGTCGGTCATGCACTCGACCAACACCGCTACGCCGCCCGGGCCGTAGCCTTCGTAGGTCAGTTCTTCAACGTTGTCCGCTTCGGTCGCACCGGCGCCGCGCGCAACGGCACGGTCGATGATGTCGCGGCTCATGTTTGCGCTCAGCGCTTTATCCAGCGCCAGACGCAGACGCGGGTTGGAGCCCGGATCACCGCCGCCCTGACGGGCCGCAACGGTCAGTTCGCGGATCCACTTGGTGAAGATCTTGCCCCTTTTGGCATCCTGACGTTCTTTGCGGTGCTTGATGTTCGCCCACTTGGAATGACCAGCCATAACTCGCTCCGAATTCTCTTTGAAACGTTGCCCGCCCTGCTCATGCAGCGGCCAGCACACAAAAAATCTCGACCTGCTTTCTATAGATAGAAAAAAGGCGCATCCGAAGATGCGCCTTCAGGCCCGTGTTACTCAGCCTTTGGCGTTTCGCGCAAACGAATGTGCAGCTCACGCAATGCCTTGGCATCCACGACACCCGGCGCTTGCGTCATCACGTCAGCAGCACTCTGGGTTTTCGGGAAGGCGATCACTTCACGGATCGACTGGGCGCCGGTCATCAGCATCACCAGACGGTCGAGACCGAAGGCCAGACCACCGTGCGGCGGCGCACCGTATTTCAGGGCGTCGAGCAGGAAGCCGAATTTCTCTTCCTGTTCCGCTTCGTTGATACCCAACAGGCGGAATACCGCTTGCTGCATTTCCTTGCGGTGGATACGGATCGAACCGCCACCCAGTTCAGTACCGTTCAGCACCATGTCGTACGCGCGGGACAGCGCGCCGGCCGGGTTGGCTTCCAGTTCTTCCGGGGAGCACTTAGGCGCGGTGAACGGGTGGTGCAGCGCGGAGAAGCTGCCGTCGTCGTTTTCTTCGAACATCGGGAAGTCGACAACCCACATCGGTGCCCACTTGCAGGTCAGCAGGTTGAGGTCGTGACCGAGCTTGATACGCAGTGCACCCAAGGCTTCGCTGACGATCTTGGCCTTGTCGGCACCGAAGAACACGATGTCGCCGTCAACGGCGCCAACGCGATCGAGGATGGCGTTGAGGTTTTCCAGCGGGATGTTTTTCACGATCGGCGATTGCAGACCTTCAACACCGGCAGCGCGCTCGTTGACCTTGATGTACGCCAGGCCCTTGGCCCCGTAGATGCCGACGAACTTGGTGTAATCGTCGATCTGCTTACGTGGCATGCTTGCGCCGCCTGGTACGCGCAGAGCAGCGATACGGCATTTCGGATCGTTGGCCGGGCCGCTGAATACTTTGAAATCAACTTCTTTCAGTTGATCGGCGACGTCGACCAGTTCCAGCGGAATACGCAGGTCTGGCTTGTCGGAACCGTAGCGGCGCATGGCTTCTTCGAAGGTCATGTGCGGGAATTCGCCGAATTCCAGATCCAGCACTTCCTTGAACAGGTTGCGGATCATTTGCTCGGTCAGGCCCATGATCTCTTTTTCATCGAGGAAGCTGGTCTCGATGTCGATCTGGGTGAATTCTGGCTGACGATCAGCGCGCAGGTCTTCGTCGCGGAAGCACTTGGCGATCTGGTAGTAACGGTCGAAACCGGCAACCATCAGCAGTTGTTTGAACAGCTGCGGCGATTGCGGCAGGGCGAAGAACGAACCGGCGTGAGTACGGCTCGGCACCAGATAGTCACGCGCACCTTCAGGGGTGGCACGGGTCAGGATCGGTGTTTCAACGTCGAGGAAGCCGTTTTCGTCGAGGAAGCGACGGATGCTGGTGGTCATGCGCGAACGCAGACGCAGCTTCTCGGCCATTTCCGGACGACGCAGGTCGAGGAAGCGATAGCGCAGACGGGTTTCTTCGCCGACGTCGGAGAACTCGTTCAGCGGGAACGGCGGGGTTTCCGACTCGTTCAGCACTTCCAGCTCATAACCCAGCACTTCGATCATGCCCGACGCCATGTTGGCGTTGGTGGCACCGGCCGGACGCAGACGCACCTGACCGGTGATCTGTACGACGTATTCGCTGCGCACGCGGTCGGCGGCGGCGAAGCTCTCGGCGCGATCCGGATCGAATACCACTTGGGCCAGACCATCACGATCACGGATATCGAGGAAAATCACCCCGCCGTGGTCGCGACGACGGTGAACCCATCCGCAAAGGGTAATTTCCTGACCTTCCAGGCTTTCGTTCAGTTGGCCGCAATAATGGCTGCGCATCATGGTAGTGGTTTCGCTTCTCGTAATTCGAAATTCGGTGGAGATCCCGCCGCACTCAAACTGTGTGCGCCATCGGGACACTCACGCGTGTCGTTCGACCTAGGCCTGAACCCTAGTCAGATTTGTCGCCACCGGCCAGGTTCTTCTTGGCGCCGGTCTTGAAATCGGTTTCGTACCAGCCGCTGCCGCTGAGGCGAAAGCCTGGCATGGACATTTGTTTCTTGAGCTCTGGCGCCTGGCAGGCAGGGCAGTCGACCAGCGGTGCAGCGCTGATCTTTTGAATGGCTTCCAACTGATGACCACAGGAAGCACATTGGTAATCGTACATCGGCATGGAGGTGTCTCGGCGATCAGATTGCTACCGCGCGCAGGGCTTTGCGGCGAAAGAGCGGGATTATATCCATTAAATGCGGCCTGTGCAGCCGTAAGACTGCACGGGCCGCGACCTCGCTTGCAACCGTCACCGTTCAGACCGCGATGGCCGGCGCCACCTCCCGACCGCTGTTCATCACACAGACCACCCGCACCAGCGCACTGAAATTTTTCACCCCGCCGTGACGCAACTGCACCTCGCGGTCGACGTGGGACAACAGCGAACTGATCGAACAGCAATTATTGGCCGCCATATTGGCGAGGATGTTCCAGTACACCTGCTCCAGTCGCAGGCAGGTGGCGTAACCATTCAAACGCACGGATCGCGACAGCGGCCGGATCAATGCCATGTCGAACTCATTGACGAACGGATCGACGATCAGTTCATGGGGCGGCACGACAACCCTGTCGTTGCGCCTGTCTGCATCTTCCATATCGTTGACACTCCTTTGCCATCTCTGCGGATTTTCAAAGCCACTTCCTGTGACCTCCATAAAAACGCAGACGCAAAGTTATAGCCAGACGACTTGTTGACCCGCCACGTAGGATAAGCCAACGCAACAAGTAAGAGTCTGGACAGCGCGCCTGCAACCCAACGATTACAGGCGCGCTTCGATCAGCCTTCGAGCAACGCGCGGAGCATCCACGCGGTTTTTTCGTGCACCTGCATGCGCTGAGTCAGCAGGTCGGCGGTCGGCTCATCGCTGACTTTATCGAGCAACGGGAAGATGCCGCGTGCGGTACGGGTCACCGCTTCCTGACCGGCGACGAGTTGCTTGATCATGTCTTCGGCGCTCGGCACGCCCTCTTCTTCCTTAATAGAAGAAAGACGCGCGTACGTCGCGTAGGCGCCCGGAGCCGGAAAGCCCAGCGCGCGAATGCGCTCGGCGATCGAATCCACGGCCAGCGCCAGTTCGTTGTATTGCTCTTCGAACATCAGGTGCAGCGTACGGAACATCGGGCCGGTGACGTTCCAGTGGAAATTGTGGGTCTTGAGATACAGCACGTAGGTGTCGGACAGCAGTCGCGACAGTCCTTCAACGATGGATTTGCGGTCTTCTTCACTGATACCGATATCGATTGCCATGTTTACCCCCTAACGGCGATTGAATTCATCCAACAGGTGCAGACCCACTCTAGCAAGGCTGACCACACCTCGCAGCCTTGATTGGCCACAGACGCTGCGACAAATCGACCGACGCTGTGCCGCTGGCCGGGCTGATTTGAGTAGCCGCAGGCTTTGCTGTTAAATAGGCAGTGTGTCGCCATGCCCCATTTTTCGGGGTGTTGCGCATAGGCTGATGCCGTGTACGTGTCCAACGCCTCTTATTTTTGTTCCGAAGCGAACCGTGCGCCTTCAGCTCTTCCTTGTGAGCCGTCATAAACGTGAGCCAATTAAAATGTTGAAAATCGTCCACCTGCTAATGGGCGCAGCGGCTTTGCTGCTGTCGTTCATACCTAGCTTGAAATCCGAAGCCGTTCCCTACCTGCAACAACCCGATGCACTTTACCTGGCCTTTTTCGGCCTGCTGAACCTGATCATTGCCCCGGTGATTCCTTACTGGAACAAAGGCCCGCGTCAGCATCTGCAAAACCTCGTCAGCGCGCTTCTGGTACTGACCGTTGTCCTGCAAACCCTGACCCTGATCGCGCCGATGCCTGTCATCGCCGGCCAGCCAGCCGTGCTGTTCACCCTGGTGATCGCTCTGGTTGCCGTGGTTCTGCACCTGGCCGTCAGCTTCTATCGTTCTTCACCTGCTGCCGCGCCAACCAGCTATGACATGACCAATCGTGATACCGGTACCGTCAAGTGGTTCAACACTTCCAAAGGCTTCGGCTTTATCTCCCGGGATTCCGGCGATGATATTTTCGTGCACTTCCGTGCAATCCGTGGCGAAGGCCACCGCGTTCTGGTCGAAGGCCAGCGCGTCGAGTTCTCGGTGATGAACCGGGACAAAGGCCTGCAAGCCGAGGACGTGATCGCTGCTCTGCCGCGTCGCTGATCCAAGGCAATAAAAAACCGCGAGCAGCCTGGCTGTTCGCGGTTTTTTTATGCCTTCAGAAAGGCCTTAATAGTGCGGCGGTGGCGCCTCTTCTTCAAAAGACTCGAACTGCCCGACCATTTCTTCCTGACGCTTGAGCAGCGCCGCCATCTGCAGTTGCAGACGATCGACTACGCGCTGCTGCGCGACCAGCACGTCGTTCAACGCCTGAATGGTGTCGTCCTGAAACGCCAGACGGCTTTCCAGATCGGTAACGCGTTGTTCCAGGCTCATGCTTCAGCCCTCCAGAAACGTGAAGTCTTCGGTCAACACCAGACGCAAGCGCTCGCGAATCGCGGCAACCTGTCCGGCACTGTATGGCTTGGCCGGGTGTTTGCCCCAGACCGGCGCCGGCCAGGCGGCGTCATCGCGTTTGCGCACAATCACATGCATGTGCAACTGGCTGACAACATTACCCAGTGTTGCCACGTTCATTTTGTCCGCATCCAGCAAGTCCTTGAGCAACTCGGCCAGTGCGGTAGTTTCCAGCCACAACTGCTGCTGATCGGCGACATCCAATTGAAACAACTCGCTGATATCGTCGCGACGAGGCACCAGGATGAACCATGGATAGTTGCTGTCGTTGGACAGCAACAGGCGGCAGAGCGGGAAGTCACCGATGGTCAGCGTGTCCTGTTGAAGTCGTGAATCTAAAGCAAACACTGCGCGCACTCCCGGCTGATCGATACATTCAGCTTAGCGGCCAGCCCGATGGGCAGCGCACCAAGCGACAGACCGGAAGCATACCGCGAATACGCCAGTCTTCACGACAGCTGTGCCCTGCGGCGCTTTCGCCGAACGCCCCGACATGTGACATTTATTGGCGCCCTGCACCAGCACGGAACCGAGAGGGATAACGAATACGCGTAAATGACTGAAAACCATTGAGGCGTTCGAGATTACCCACATGCCGGACTGTGTGATTACAGGACAGGGTGTAATTTTTTTTGCACCAAAACCGCACAGTGCGTCTACGCTCAGGCGTCGAAGCATCCGCCGAATACTCACTGGCGGGGTGAACCGGTAACGTTTTTGGCTGTCGCACGCGGCCGATGCCTTGGCAACACGATAGCCGGAATGGCGTCAAGCCCTTGTAGAAAGGGGCTTGGCGCCCCGTATTTATAAGGTTTTTACAGGTAACAGGCGGTGTTCAGAAAAATAACCGCACCGACATTGCGGTTTGTGCACGCTTGTTGCATTCGTACACATATGGACTATAAGCGCACCACACGATGTGGATGCCTCAAGCCCAACAAAAACAGTGGCAGGGTTGCCCGATGGAGATTCAAGTGTTTTGCCAGGGACTCTTTTTTAGCGATGCAAAAGGCTAGAAAAACAGCGAGAAAGTTGTAGACCCGATTGCATCGGTACTGTGAATTTGCGACCTCTACAAAGCCATCTGCGACAGCGTCGTAAAGAAGGTGAAACGTTAGATTCGCAAGTATCGCCAACATTGTCGGCGTGATATAAGTTTGCGCCGACACAAAAAGAAAGAGCCGCCCAGATAATAAAACAGGTGGGACGGCAGTACTCTTCTAAAAACCAAAGGAGCAAATCACGATGCGCGTGATGAAGTGGAGCATGATCGCACTGGCTGTTGCAGCAGGCACCTCGCAGTTCGCAGTGGCGTCTTCTCAGGATGATTCCAAAGGTTTCTTCGGCGACCAGAGTCTGAAACTGAAGACTCGTATGGAATACATGAACCGTGACTTTAAAAACGGTGCAGGCAACGGCTCTTCCGGTACTGCTGGCTATCGCCAGGACACCGGTGTCAGCCAACTGCTGACTTACGAGTCGGGCTTCACTCAAGGCACCATCGGCTTCGGTCTCGACGCCATGGCAATGGGTTCGGTCAAACTGGACGGCGGCTCGGGCCACCGCGGTAACGGCCTGTTCGCCAGCGACAGCGACGGCAACCCGGAAAAATCCCAGGGCAAAATCGGCGGCGCAGTTAAATTCCGTCTCTCCGACACCACCCTGAAATACGGCCAGCAATTTGTTGCCAGCCCAGTGTTCGCTACCGATGACAGCCGTCTGCTGCCAGAAGTCGCGACCGGTACCCTGATCACTTCCAAAGAGATCAAAGGTCTGGAACTGAGCGCAGGTCGCTTCACTTCCCTGAGCAAGCAAACCGGTATGGGCCGTGACAGCATCGGCGGTCTGCCTGATGAAAACGGTAATGGCGGCAAAGGCCTGACCAACATCAATATCTTTGGTGCCAGCTACGCCTTCACCGACAACTTCACCGGTGCACTGGCTGCTTCCGACGCCGATGACTACTTCAAGAAGTACTACATCAACCTGAACTACACCTTGCCGATCGACGACACTCAGTCGTTGAACTTCGACCTGAACGGTTACAAAACCAAGGGCGACAGCCGTGGTGACCTGGTCGACGCCATCGGTGACGGCACTCTGGGTGTGGACAACAACCTGTGGTCCCTGGCCGCTGCTTACAGCCTTGGCGCGCACAAGTTCACCGTTGCCTACCAGCAGTCGAGCGGCGACAACGCTTACTACTATGGCGTTGACGGTAACAGCACAATCTTCGTAGCCAACTCCATCCAGATCTCCGACTTCGTGGGTCGCGAAGAGAAATCCTGGCAGGCTCGCTACGACATCAACATGAAAGACTACGGCGTTCCTGGCCTGAGCTTCATGACCCGTTACGTGATGGGTGACAACATCGAGACCAACGGTCTGGGTGAAGGTAAAGAGAACGAGTGGAACGCCGAGTCCAAGTACGTTCTGCAAGAAGGTCCAGCCAAAGACCTGTCGTTCCGTCTGCGTTATGCCATGTACCGTTCGAACGGTGCTTACAGCGGCTACTCGTCTGACAACAACGACGTGCGTCTGATCGTTGAGTACCCACTGAACATCCTCTAATAGGGATGCACAGCTGAAGTACTGTAGAGCTCTGCTCTAAACAAGAACCGCTCACCTGATTCAGGTGGGCGGTTTTTTTATGCCTGGCTTAACTGCATTCGAATGACAAAGATTAGTCAGCTATCTATTAGCAGGCGAACTTTAATGGCGGCCATAAAAAACCCAAGAGTGCGAACAGCTCTTGGGTCTTTATTGATTAACTGACTGCAAAGCCAGGTATCAAGGTTGTTACTGCGCTGCTGTTTCCTGAACTACGCGAATGGTTCGCTGCGGAAAAGGAATATCAATACCAGCGGTTTTTAAACGATCACGCGACTGCTCGTTAAACATGAACATCACGTCCCAGTAGTCTGCAGTTTTAACCCACACACGCAGGGAAACGGTGATCGCGCTGTCACCCAGCGTCGAAATTACCGCCTGCGGCGCCGGGTCTTGCAGAATGCGCTCGTCGTTGGCCAGATCCAGCAGCACTTGACGGGCCTTTTGCAGATCGGCTTCGTAATCAACGCCCACATCGAACACAACCTTACGGGTCGGCTGACGATTGGTGTTGGTGATGATGCCGTTCGACAGGTTGCCGTTAGGCATGATGATGGTCTTGTTGTCGCCGGTACGCAGTACGGTGTGGAAGATCTGGATGCTGTCGACAGTTCCCGCCACGCCCTGCGCTTCGATCCAGTCACCGATACGGAACGGACGGAACAGCAGAATCAGCACGCCACCGGCGAAGTTCGCCAGGCTGCCCTGCAACGCCAGACCGATGGCCAGACCGGCAGCACCGATTGCGGCAACGAACGAGGTGGTTTCCACGCCGATCATCGACGCGACGCTGACGATCAGCAGCACCTTGAGAATGATGTTGGCCAGACTGCTGATAAAACCTTGCAGCGCCAGGTCAGCATTGCGCAGAGCCAGCAGACCGCCGAGTTTTTGCGTAACCTTGTTGATCAGCCACCAGCCGATGGCCAGGGTAATCACTGCCAGCAGCACGCGGCTGCCGTATTCCATGATCATCGGGATCCACGCCTGGGATGCCTTGACCAACTGGTCTACCTCAGCATTCAAATCCATCTTCTATCTCCTGATTTCCGGCTTTCCGGGGTGTATTCAAAACAAATGTGGGAGCGAGCCTGCTCGCGAAAGCGCTGGGTCATTCAGCCAATGAGTTGACTGACACACCGCTTTCGCGAGCAAGCTCACTCCCACAGGTCATCTGACCGGGCTTAGTCGCGGAAGTTGTTGAACTGCAGCGGCATGCCGAATTCCTTGGCACGCAGTGCAGCGATGGCTTCTTGCAGGTCATCACGCTTCTTGCCGGTCACGCGCACTTGCTCGCCCTGAATGGCGGCCTGCACTTTCAGCTTGGCGTCTTTGATGTGGCCGACGATTTTCTTCGCCAGTTCTTTGTCGATGCCTTCCTTGAGGATGGCGTCCTGCTTCATCAGCTTGCCCGAAGCGTAAGCGTCCTTGACCTCAAGGCACTGCACATCGATCTTGCGCTTGACCAGCGCCAGCTTGAGGATTTCGATCATCGCTTCGAGCTGGAACCCGGCTTCAGCGGTCAGGCTCACGGTCAGGTCTTTTTCCTTGAACTCGAAGCTGCCTTTGCCTTTCAGGTCATAACGACGATCGAGTTCCTTCACGGCGTTCTCGACCGCGTTGGTGAGTTCGTGTTTGTCCAGTTCGGATACCACGTCGAACGACGGCATGTAATCTCTCCAATAAAAAGGCGCGCTCAATGAGGATGGAGCGCGCTTGGCTTGCGGTTAAAATCGGGCTCATTATAACGGGTCTTTTCCTACGAACACGGCGAGCCGCACATGCCTGTACGCAATCGAGCAAAAAACTGATGTCGACCACTTGGCACGTCCTCGGCGCCGGCAGCCTCGGCACACTGTGGGCCACGCGTCTGGCCCGGGCCGGTTTGCCGGTGAAATTGATCGTGCGCGATGCCGAACGCCTGCGCAGTTATGAAGCGGCCGGCGGGCTAACGCTCGTTGAACACGGCCAGGCCAGCACGTATGCGGTGCCGGGCGAAACCGCCGACAGCCCTGAGCCAATTCGCCGACTGCTGGTCGCCTGCAAAGCCTACGACGCCGAAAGTGCCATCGCCCGCCTCGCTCCGCGCCTGACAGCGGATGCCGAACTGATCCTGTTGCAGAACGGCCTCGGCAGTCAGGACGCCGTCGCCACGCGCGTTCCGCAAGCGCGCTGCATCAGCGCGTCCAGCACCGAAGGCGCGTTTCGCGATGGCGACTGGCGCGTGGTGTTCGCCGGTCACGGCTTCACCTGGCTGGGCGATGTCAGTCAACCGGTTGCGCCAATCTGGCTGGACGATCTGCAAGCCGCGAACATTCCCCACGAGTGGAGTACCGACATCCTCACGCGGCTGTGGCGCAAACTGGCGCTCAACTGCGCGATCAATCCACTGACCGTGCTACACCATTGCCGCAACGGTGGTTTGCAGGATCACCACTGCGAAGTCGCCACGCTATGTGCCGAACTCGCCGAGTTGTTGCAGCACTGCGGCCAACCCGCTGCCGCTGAGAATCTGCAGCAAGAAGTCGAACGGGTGATTCAGGCGACGGCGGCCAATTACTCGTCGATGTATCAGGACGTCGCCAACCAGCGCCGCACCGAAATCAGCTATCTATTGGGCCACGCCTGCAAAGTCGCCACCCGTCATCAATTGAATCTGCCGCACCTCAACCAATTGCAGCAGCGCCTCGTCGCGCATCTGCACAGCCTTGGATTGCCCAGCGACTGAGCAGCGGCTACGCTGGCCACTTGTTCCTTTGCTGCGATAAACCTGATGCCATTGCGCCAGCGCCTCGAAAACCTGCCGGTCGGCCAGAAACTGCTGGCCGCCCTGCTGGTGCTGTTGACCACTGTGTTGCTGGTCGCCAACCTGACCTTTATCAGCGCCGCCTACTACATTTCCCAGGAAAGCATGGCGCCGCAAGCCTTGCAGACCATCGGCCGACTGATCGCCAACCCGAGTCTGGTCAGCGAGTCCTTGCAATCACCGGAGAGCGCCGAGCGCCTGCTCAAGGAGCTCGACAGCTATTCGCCATTACGCGCCGCTGCCATCTATGACGGCAAAGGCGAACGCCTCGCGCAGGTGCAGCGCGGCGACAAACTGAAATTGCCGGAGCGCTATCGGCACATCGAAGCCTGGCAACTCACCGAATTTCGCAGCAACCAGTTGATCACCCTGCCCCGCCCCGGCACCGCGCCCGGCCATCTGCTGTTGGTGGCGAGCAGCGAACTGCCGATGGCGTTCTACACCGGCACCCTGACCGCGAGTCTTGGGATTCTGATTTTCAGCGTGCTGTTGTGGCTGGTGATTGCCCGCCAGATCAAACGCCTGATCACCCGGCCGATCCATCAACTGGAAGAACTCTCGCGCCAGGTCACCCGTGAAGAGAACTACGCCCTGCGTGCCTCACGCGGCAACCACGACGAAATCGGCAGCCTCGCCGAAGCGTTCAACACCATGCTTTCGCGCATCGAAGCCCGCGAGCAGCAGCTCAAACGCGCCCGTGACGACTCGCAAGCCGCCTACGATCAGGCTCAAGGTCTGGCCGAGGAAACCCGCCACACCAACCGCAAACTGGAACTGGAAGTTCAGGTGCGCAGCAAAATCGAGAAGAAGCTCACCGGTTTCCAGAACTACCTCAACAGCATCATCGACTCGATGCCGTCGGCACTGATCGCCCTCGACGAACAGCTCTACGTCACCCAATGGAATCAGGAGGCCAGCGCCCTTTCCGGCACACGTCTGGACGAAGCGCTGAACCAGCCGATCTTCCTCGCCTTCGAACCGTTGAAGCCGTTTTTGCCGCAGCTCAAACAAACCGTCGAACAACACACGGTGGCGAAAATCGAGCGAGTGACGTGGTTCAAGGACGACGAGCCGAAGCATTACGCGCTGACGTTTTATCCGCTGATGGGTGGCGCCGGCCGTGGCGTGGTGATCCGCATCGATGACATCACCCAGCGTTTGTCGCTGGAAGAAATGATGGTGCAGTCGGAGAAGATGCTTTCGGTCGGCGGCCTCGCGGCGGGCATGGCCCACGAGATCAATAACCCGCTGGGCGCGATCCTGCACAACGTGCAAAACATCCGTCGACGCCTTTCAGCAGATCTGCCGAAGAACATCGAAACCGCCGAACAACTGGGCATCGAACTCGATACCGTCAACCGTTACCTGCAAGGCCGCGAAGTGCCGAAACTCCTCGACGGCATTCAACAGGCCGGCGCCCGTGCGGCGAAAATCGTCACGCACATGCTCAGCTTCAGCCGTCGCAGCACTCGGGAAATGGCACCGTGCGACCTGCCGGCGCTGATCGATCAAGCGGTGGAAATCGCCGGCAATGACTTCGATCTGGCGATCGGTTTCGACTTCAAGGGTCAGGCCATTGTGCGCCAGTTCGACCCGGCGCTCGGCCCGGTGCCCGGCACTGCCAACGAATTGGAGCAGGTGCTGCTCAATCTGCTGAAAAACGCCGCACAAGCGATTCACCAGCGCGAGGACGACAGCGAACCGGGGCGGATTATTCTGCGCACCAAACTCAATCCGCCGTGGGCCGAGATTCAGGTCGAGGACAACGGCATCGGCATGAGCGAGAGTGTGCGCAAACGCACCTTCGAGCCGTTCTTCACCACCAAGGAAATCGGTCAGGGCACCGGGCTTGGCTTGTCAGTGTCGTACTTCATCATCACCAACAATCACAAAGGCCAGATGGAAGTGCAGTCGGCGCCCGGTCAGGGCACCTGCTTCACCCTGCGCCTGCCGCTGGCGCCACCACCGGCCATCGCGGCTGAAATCAATCAACTACCGAGGTAACCCATGGGCTTTCGCTTGTCGAAGATTTACACGCGCACCGGCGACAAAGGCGAAACCGGCCTGGGCGACGGCCGCCGCGTACCGAAGGATCACCCGCGCATCGAAGCGATTGGTGAAGTCGATACGCTGAACAGTCAGGTTGGCGTGTTGCTGGCCGGGTTACTTGCCGAGCGCGAGGCCACTCCGGGGCTGAATGAATTGATCGAGGTGTTGGCGCCTTGTCAGCATCGCTTGTTTGATCTGGGTGGCGAGTTGGCGATGCCACAATATCAGGCGCTGAACGCGGCGGAAATCGAGCGTCTGGAAGCGGCGATCGACGTCTGGAATGAGGAGTTGGGGCCGCTGGAGAATTTCATTCTGCCGGGTGGTTCGATGTTGATTGCGCAGGCGCATGTGTGCCGCAGCCTGGCGCGGAGTGCCGAGCGGCGCTGTCAGCATCTGAATGCGATCGAGCCTTTGGCCGGGGTTGGCCTGGCGTATATCAATCGGTTGTCGGATTTGTTGTTTGTGGCGGCGCGGTTGATTGCGCGGCGGCAGGGGATTGCGGAGATACTTTGGCAACCGGCGGCTGAACCTTAGCTTTGCAGTGATTGGAAGGACGCCTTCGCGAGCAGGCTCACTCCTACAGTTGACCGTATTCCAACTGAAGGAACACGGTCCATGTAGGAGTGAGCCTGCTCGCGATGAGGCCAGTAGCCTTTACAAAGGGTCAGGCCAGAACGCGCGAATCCCCGCCACACCTTGAGCCCCAGAATTCCAAGCCTTCTCGCGCTCCGCCGGGCCAACCCCACCCAACAGAAACACCGGCTTACTAAAGCCTTCGATCAACGCCGAAGCCTGCTCCCAACCCAACGGCTGCGCATCCGGATGCGTCAGCGTCGGCTGCACCGGCGACAGCGTCACAAAATCCACGCCCATCTGCTCCGCCAACGCCAATTCCTCAGCGTTGTGGCACGACGCCGCCAGCCAGCGCTCAGCCGGCAACGGCCGCCCCGCCGCTGCGTATTTACGCAATTGCGCTGAAGTGATGTGCCAACCCGCCGACGGGAAATCACCGAGCCATTCAAATGGCCCTTTGATCATCAGTTGCGCCTTACCAGCACAGAGACCGGCCGCGTCCACCGCCAGATCGCGGTACTTCGGGTCGTAACCATTCGGTGCGCGCAGCTGAATCAGTTTGATCCCGCCAGCAATCGCCTTCTGAATCCCGCGCAGCAAAGCCGGGGTTTCCAGATCTTCCGGGGTGATCAGGTATTCACCCGGCAGACGCGCGGCCGCGACGATGGGTTGGTTGGCGGCCGGGAACTCGTAGTTCGGCAAATCTTTCGCGGTCACCCAGGCCAATGGCTGGCCTTCGGCACCGTGCGGTTCGCCGGTGAACGCCGAGACTTCCCAGACATCCAGCAACACCTGCTTGTCCGGGTAATCGTGACGCACTTTGATCAGCGGTCGGGCAGCGCCAACGACGATGCCCAGTTCTTCTTTCAGCTCACGGGCCAGCGCGCTTTCGACGGTTTCGTCCGCCTCGACCTTGCCGCCGGGAAACTCCCACAGCCCACCCTGATGCTGGGAGTCGGCGCGGCGGGCGATGAGGATTTTGCCGCTGTCGTCACGGATGACGGCGGCGGCGACGTGTACACGTTTCACGGATTCAACTCCTCCAGTCCGGCCTGTTGCCACGCTTTGAAGGCGGGCCATTGGTAGACGGTTTCAACATAGGCTTCGTCGGCGGCCGGCAGTTTTACCTGATAGGTGCGCAGGCGCACGGCGATCGGTGCGAAAAAAGCATCGGCCAGACTGACGCGACCGAACAGGTACGGCCCGCTCTCGGTGGCGGCGTCACGGCATTCGGCCCACAGCGCCAGCATGCGTTCGATATCGACCTTCACTTCTGGCGGCACCGGGTTGAGCGGCGCGTCATGACTGAGGTTGAACGGCATGTGATTGCGCATGGCGAAGAAGCCGCTGTGCATTTGTGCGCAGGCGGATCGGGCCTGAGCGCGGGCGAAAATGTCGCTCGGCCAGAGTTGCTCGGACGGGAACTGTTCGGCCAAGTATTCGGCGATGGCCAACGAATCGGCAACCGTGCCGCGTGAGGTTTGCAGCAGCGGCACTTTGGCGGTCGGCGAATGCTTGAGCAGCCGCTCGCGGGTGTCGGGCTTGCCGAGCTTGATCAGTTCTTCGGTGTAAGGAGCGCCGGTCAGTTCAAGCGCCAAGGCAGCGCGCAGAGACCAGGAGGAAAGCAGTTTGTCGCCGATGATCAGGTGCAAGGACATGGTGTGGCGCCTTTTCGTCAGAGGAAAGCTTCAAAACTTGCTGTGTCTGAACCATCGCTTTCGCGGGCAAGCCCGCTCCCACAGTGATTGAGGTCGTTCACAAACGTTGTGTACACCCCAAAACCTGTGGGAGCGGGCTTGCTCGCGAAGAGGTCGGCCCATTCAACATTGATGTTGCCTGACAGGTCGCCATCGCGAGCAGGCTCACTCCTACAGGGAATCTGTGGCGTTTACAAAACCACTGTAGGAGTGAGCCTGCTCGCGATGGCATCGACTCGGTCTCAGGTTAGATCAAGTGCGGTATTCAGCGTTGATCTTCACATACTCATGCGACAGGTCGGTGGTCCAGATGGTTTCGCTGCATTCGCCGCGACCCAGTTCGATGCGGATGGTGATTTCTTCCTGTTGCATCACTGCCGAGCCTTGCGCCTCAGTGTAGGTCGCCGCGCGCGCGCCACGGCTGGCGATGCACACGTCGCCGAGGAACACGTCGATCTTGCTCACGTCCAGATCCGGCACGCCGGCACGACCGACGGCCGCCAGAATACGGCCCCAGTTCGGGTCGGAGGCGAACAGTGCGGTCTTGATCAGCGGCGAGTGCGCCACGGTGTAGCCAACGTCCAGGCATTCCTGATGATTGCCGCCGCCATTCACTTCAACAGTGACAAACTTGGTCGCGCCTTCGCCGTCACGCACAATGGCCTGAGCCACGTCCATGCACACTTCGAACACCGCTTGCTTCAATTTGGCGAACAGTTCGCCCTCAGCGCGGGTGATTTCCGGCAGTGCAGCCTTGCCGGTAGCGATCAGCATGCAGCAGTCGTTGGTCGAGGTGTCGCCGTCGATGGTGATGCGGTTGAACGACTTGTTGGCGCCGTCGAGCATCAAATTGTGCAGCACGTCGCGGGAGACTTTGGCGTCAGTGGCGATGTAACCGAGCATGGTCGCCATGTTCGGACGGATCATGCCCGCGCCTTTGCTGATGCCGGTGACGGTGATGGTCACGCCGTCATGCTGGAACTGACGGCTGGCACCTTTTGGCAAGGTGTCAGTGGTCATGATGCCGGTGGCAGCGGCTTCCCAGTTGTTTTCCGAGAGATCGTCCAGCGCAGCTTGCAGCGCGCCTTCGATTTTCTCGACCGGCAGCGGCTCGCCGATCACACCGGTGGAGTACGGCAGAATCTGGCTGGCATCGACGCCGGTCAGCTCAGCCAGTCTGGCGGTGGTGCGCTCGGCAGCGGCCAGGCCCGGCTCGCCGGTGCCCGCGTTGGCGTTGCCGGTGTTGGTCAGCAGATAACGCACGGCGTTCTGTACGCGTTGCTTCGCCAGAATCACCGGCGCGGCACAAAAGGCGTTCAACGTGAACACGCCGGCCACTGTCGAACCTTCGGCGCAACGCATCACAACGACATCTTTGCGCCCAGGGCGCTTGATGCCGGCCGAGGCGATACCGAGTTCAAAACCGGCAACCGGGTGCAACGTTGGCAAAGGACCAAGACCAACAGCCATGAATGCGCTCCTTACTCAATGATGTCAGCACCGCCACGCGCAGCGACGGTGGTTTAAATGGCAAAACGCCGCGACGGCATAAGCCGGTCGCGGCGCGGGTATTTCAGCAGTGATAACGGGTTTTACTGGATCTGCCCGTGGCAATGCTTGAATTTCTTGCCCGAACCGCAGTAGCACAGTTCGTTGCGGCCCAGCTTCTGTTCGTTGCGAACCGGGGCGGCGGCGAGGGCCACATCGACCTCTTCACCGAGCAGTTCCGGTTGCTCAAGACCTGGCGCTTCAGCGTGTTCGAACTGCATGCGGGCGGCCAGTGCTTCGGCTTCCTGACGCAGACGTTGCTCTTCGGCTTCCGGATCTTCGCGGCGAACCTGAACGTGCGAGAGCACACGGATCGAGTCGCGCTTGATCGAATCGAGCAGCTCGGAGAACAGCGTGAACGACTCGCGCTTGTACTCTTGCTTCGGGTTCTTCTGGGCGTAACCACGCAGGTGGATACCGTGACGCAGGTGATCCATGGTCGACAGGTGGTCTTTCCACAGGTCATCCAGCACGCGCAGAACGATTTGCTTCTCGAAGGAGCGCAGTGCATCGGCACCGGCCTGATCTTCTTTCTCGTTGTACGCCGCCATCAGCTCGGTCATGAGCTTCTCGCGCAGGGTTTCTTCGTACAGGTGATCGTCTTCGTCGAGCCATTGCTGAATCGGCAGTGTCACGCCGAAATCGCTGGCAATCGACGCTTCCAGACCGGCAACGTCCCACTGTTCCGGCAGCGATTGCGGCGGAATGTGTGCGCTGACGGTGGCGTTAAGCACGTCCTGACGGAAGTCGGCGATGGTTTCACCGATGTTGTCAGCGGCCAGCAACGTGTTACGCATGTGATAAATCACTTTACGCTGTTCGTTGTTGACGTCGTCGAACTCGAGCAGTTGCTTACGAATGTCGAAGTTACGGCCTTCAACCTTGCGCTGCGCCTTCTCGATCGCGTTGGTCACCATGCGGTGCTCGATCGCTTCGCCCGGCTGCATGCCCAGGGCTTTCATGAAGTTCTTCACCCGGTCAGAGGCGAAAATGCGCATCAGGCTGTCTTCCAGCGACAGGTAGAAGCGGCTGGAACCGGCATCACCCTGACGACCGGCACGACCACGCAACTGGTTGTCGATACGGCGCGATTCGTGACGCTCGGACGCGATCACCTGCAAACCACCGGACTCCAGCACTTGCTGGTGACGCTTCTGCCAGTCGGCCTTGATCTGGGCAATTTGCTCAGGGGTCGGGTCTTCCAGCGAAGCGACTTCCACTTCCCAGTTGCCGCCCAACAGAATGTCGGTACCACGACCGGCCATGTTGGTGGCGATGGTCAGCGCGCCCGGACGACCGGCCTGCGCAATGATTTCAGCTTCTTTTTCGTGGAACTTGGCGTTGAGAACCTTGTGTTCGATGCCTTCCTTCTCGAGCAGTGCAGACATGTGCTCGGAGGTTTCGATGGTGGCAGTACCCACCAGCACCGGACGACCGGCAGCCATGCTTTCTTTGATGTCGGCAACGATTGCCGTGTATTTCTCTTCGGCAGTCAGGAACACCAGGTCGTTGTAGTCCTTACGCGCCAGCGGCTTGTTCGGCGGAATGACCATGACCGACAGACCGTAGATCTGATGGAATTCGAACGCTTCGGTGTCAGCGGTACCGGTCATGCCGGACAGCTTGGTGTACAGACGGAAGTAGTTCTGGAACGTGGTCGAGGCCAGGGTCTGGCTCTCGGCCTGAATGTTCAGACCTTCTTTGGCTTCGATGGCCTGGTGCAGACCTTCGGACAGACGGCGACCCGGCATGGTACGACCGGTGTGTTCGTCGACCAGTACGACCTGGCCGTCCTGCACGATGTATTCGATGTTGCGGTTGAACAGTTTGTGCGCACGCAGACCGGCATAGACGTGGGTCAGCAGGCCCAGGTTATGCGCCGAGTACAGGCTCTCGCCTTCAGCCAGCAGGCCGACGCCGGTGAGCATGTCTTCGATGTACTGGTGACCGGCTTCGTTGAGTTCGACCTGACGGGTCTTCTCGTCAACGGTGTAGTGGCCAGCCTTGGTGACTTCGCCTTCGACTTCTTCAACGTGCAGTTCCAGCTGCGGGATCAGTTTATTGATCTCCATGTACAGCTTGGAGCTGTCCTCGGCCTGACCGGAAATGATCAGAGGGGTACGCGCTTCGTCGATGAGGATGGAGTCGACTTCGTCGATCACGGCAAAATTGAGTTCGCGCTGGAATTTTTCTTCCATGCTGAACG
>Ga0160457_1000411_pt1 | contig 21848 bp, 20 predicted proteins | sample HID1972M_E6MG_FD_108242 | JGI IMG/M metagenome (GOLD analysis project Ga0160457, IMG submission 108242) | Enriched pill bug-associated microbial communities from UW Madison campus, WI, USA - HID1972M_E6 MG | ecosystem: Host-associated > Arthropoda: Insects > Digestive system > Unclassified ... | reverse complement strand
GACTCACCTGTAGTGCCGACGGCAACAATGGCGTTGGTGCCCTCTTGCAGGTGAAAGTCCACCAGTTTGCTCAGGCTGTCCCAGTCAAGACGACCCTGCGCATCCATAGGTGTGACCAGTGCCACCATACTGCCCGCAATCATGCAAACCGCTCCTGCCGGAAAAAGAGAGCGGTAATGGTACTGGCGCCAAGATGCTTGCACAAGCGAAGTACTGCGCTGCCGCCATTCCCCTTGGCCGCGCTTTTCGCTACCCTTCAGACTTTGATCGGTACCGATCAGCTTGTACGCCGGGTTCCAGCCTCCCTTTTCGGCCTCCCAGACCCCGTTCCTGCGTCGCATCGACGCGCTCCCGCTATAGTGGAGCGAGCCGCGAGCGCTTGCCGGGTCTATTGCATGGACAGCCAGAACAGGCGCGCCCCGGCCGCTAGCGTCCGTCACCTACCGACCGCTCATCGCTTTAGGAATGCTGCATGTCCACCCCCACAGTTCGCGAACAATTCCTTGTCATCAGTGCCCTCGGCGCCAACCCCATGGAGCTGACTAACGTCCTGTGCCGCGCCAGCCATGAAAATCGCTGCGCCGTGGTCACCTCCCGTCTGACTCGCCACGGCGAGTGCAGCGCGTTGATCCTCGAGATCACCGGCAGTTGGGACGCCCTCGCCCGCCTCGAAGGCAGTCTGCCGAGCCTGGCGAAGAAACACGCTTTCACCGCCAACGTGGTGCGCAGCGCGCCGCTGGAAAATCGTCCACAAGCCCTGCCGTACGTGGCTTATGTGAGTTCGGCGTATCGCCCGGACATCATCAACGAGCTGTGCCAGTTCTTCATGGATCACAACGTCGAGCTGGAAAACCTGACCTGCGACACCTATCAGGCGCCACAGACCGGCGGCACCATGCTCAACGCCACGTTCACCGTGACCCTGCCGGCCGGCACCCAGATCAGTTGGCTGCGCGACCAGTTCCTCGACTTCTCCGACGCGATGAACCTCGACGCACTGATCGAGCCTTGGCGCCCACAGAACCCAATGTAAGGAAGCTTTCATGGCCGTTGTCATCGACCAACCGGTTGCCGATTTCGAAGCACCTGCCACCAGCGGGCAGACCGTCAAGTTGTCTGCCCTCAAGGGCAAGCAAGTGGTGATCTACTTCTATCCGAAGGACAGCACCCCGGGCTGCACCACTCAAGGTCAGGGCTTTCGTGATCAACATGAAGCGTTCAAGGCTGCCAACACCGAAGTCTTCGGCATTTCGCGCGACAGCCTGAAGTCCCACGAGAACTTCAAGGGCAAGCAGGAATTTCCCTTCGAGTTGATCAGCGACAAGGACGAGGCGGTTTGCCAGTTGTTCGACGTGATCAAGTTGAAGAAGCTGTACGGCAAGGAATACCTGGGCGTTGATCGCAGCACCTTCCTGATTGATAAGGACGGTGTGCTGCGTCAGGAATGGCGCGGTGTGAAAGTGCCGGGGCATGTGGATGCTGTTCTGGCTGCTGCTCAGGAACTGAACAAGGCCTAAGATCAAAAGATCGCAGCCTGCGGCAGCTCCTACAGGAGTCGTGCCATCGCGAAATATGCGATCGGGAATCGAATCTGTAGGAGCTGCCGAAGGCTGCGATCTTTTGCTTTAAAGCAACGGCGCCACTTCCGGCTCCTTGCGCGGCCAGGCATCCAACACTGCCTTGAACAGCGTCGCCAGCGGAATCGCAAAAAACACCCCCCAAAATCCCCACAACCCGCCAAACAACAGCACCGCGCAAATAATCGCCACCGGATGCAAGTTGACCGCCTCGGAAAACAGCAACGGCACCAGCACGTTGCCATCCAGCGTCTGGATGATCCCGTACACCGCCATCAGATAGATGAACTGATCGCTCCAGCCCCACTGGAACAGCGCAATCAACAGCACCGGCACGGTCACCACCACCGCACCGACATACGGCACCACCACCGAAATCCCGACCAGCAACGCCAGCAGCGCCGCGTAATTAAGCCCGAGCGCGACGAAAGCGATGTAGGTCACGCCACCACAGATCACGATCTCGATGACTTTGCCGCGAATGTAATTGGCGATCTGTCGGTTCATCTCCTGCGCGACCCGCGTAATCAACGCGCGCTCACGCGGCAGATAACCGCGCACCCACTGCCCGATCATCGCTCGGTCTTTAAGGAAGAAGAACACCAGAATCGGCACCAACACCAGATAGATCATGATGTTCACCAGCAGCGGCAGACTCGACAACGAGAACGTCAGCGCCCATTGCCCGAACTTGCCGATCTCGCCGCGCGCCGCTTCGATGGCTTGCAGCACTTGCTCGTCGGAGACCAGATGCGGATAGCGCTCCGGCAGCAACAGCAGCAGCGACTGCCATTTGGCGAGCATGCCCGGCAGTTCATTGAACAGCGTGATCAACTGATGCCAGAGCAGCGGCATGACCACGACAATAAACAGCATCAACACGCCCATAAACAGCGCAAACACCAAACCCACGGCCACGCCACCCGGCACGCGCAGGCGTTCGAGCGTGACCACCAGGCCCTGCATCAGATACGCCAGTACCATCCCCGCCAGCACCGGCGCGAGCATGCCGCCGAGGGTGAGCACGGCGGTGAAGGCAAGAATCAGCAACACTGCCAGCACCACGGCTTCTTCGTCGGAGAAGTAGCGCTGAATCCAGTCGCGTAACACTTTGAACATCAATAATCCTTAGGTTGTTTTACGCTGTCGGCTTCAGGCTTTTTTCAACCAGTAACGGTAAACGCCCGCGTCGTCTTCTTCGAGCAGCAGCGTATGACCGGCCAATTTGGCAAAGGTGCGGAAGTCGCGTTGCGAGCCGGCGTCGGTGGCGATCACCTTGAGCACCGCGCCGCTTTGCAGTTTATTTAATTCCATTTTCGCCTTGAGCAACGGCAACGGACAATTCAGGCCACTGGCGTCCAGTTCCACGTCATGGGCTACAGCGTCAGTCATTGCGTCACTCCGGTCGAGATAGTCGAGCTGCCTAGAATATCTGGTCGCAAGCCCGGTGTCCGGCTACAGTAAGGTCTTTGTCTTCTAAGGCTTTGTGCATGACTTTTCTGCGCCCTACCCTGCTGACGCTCGCTTGCCTGCTCGCCTCACCAGGCTTTGCCGACGATCTGCCGTCACTCGGCGACGCCAGTTCTGCCATCGTCTCACCGCAACAGGAATACCAACTCGGCCGCGCGTGGCTGGCGATGTTGCGCAGCCAGGTCTCGCAGCTCAACGATCCGCAACTCAAGGACTACGTCGAGTCCAGCGTGTACAAATTGGTCGAGACCAGCCAGGTCACTGACCGACGCCTCGAATTCATTCTGATCAACAGCCCGCAGCTCAACGCCTTCGCGGCGCCGGGTGGCGTGGTCGGGGTCAACGGTGGTTTGTTCCTCAATGCCCAGACCGAGGGCGAATACGCTTCGGTACTCGCGCACGAATTGGCTCACTTGTCGCAACGCCACTTCGCGCGCGGCGTCGAAGCCTCGCAGCGCATGCAGGTGCCGATGATGGCCGCGCTGCTGGCCGGTATTGTCATTGCGGCGGCGGGCGGCGGTGATGCCGGGATCGCAGCGATCGCCGGCACCCAGGCAGCGGCGATTCAATCGCAACGCACGTTCTCGCGGCAGAACGAACAGGAAGCCGACCGCATCGGCATCCTCAATCTGGAAAAGGCCGGTTACGACCCACGCTCGATGCCGACGATGTTCGAACGCTTGATGCGTCAGTACCGTTTCGACGCCAAGCCACCCGAATTTCTGCTGACTCACCCGGTGACAGAATCGCGTATTGCCGATACCCGCAACCGCGCCGAACAGGCGAAACCGGGCGGCATCGAAGACACCATGCGCTATCAGCTGATTCGTGCACGCGTGCAGTTGATCTACGAAGAAACCCCGGGCCTTGGCGCCAAGCGTTTCCGCGCGCAGCTGGATGAAAACCCGAAAAACGATGTGGCGCGCTACGGTCTGGCCATCGCGCAGATCAAGGGTGGCCAACTCAATGAAGCGCGCGAGAACCTGAAACAACTGCTGGCCAAATCGCCGAACGAGATCATCTACAACCTCGCGCAAGTCGATCTGGACATCACCAACAATCGCCTGCCTGACGCACAGTCGCGTGTCGACCGGATGCTGACGCAGTATCCGGGCAACTATCCGTTGAATCAGGTTCGCGTAGATTTACTGTTGAAGCAGAATCGCTCGGCCGATGCCGAGAAAGCACTGGAAGGTCTGTTGAAGTCGCGCCCCAACGATCCGGACGTCTGGTATCAAGTTGCCGAGACACGTGGTTTGTCCGGCAACATTATCGGTTTGCATCAGGCTCGCGCCGAATACTTCGCGCTGGTTGGCGATTACCGTCAGGCGATTCAGCAACTCGACTTTGCCAAGCGCAAGGCCGGCAACAACTTCCCATTGTCGTCACGCATCGATGCCCGTCAGCGCGAGCTGATGGAGCAAGAACGCATGATCAAGGACATGATGGGCTGAGTTTTACCCAGCAACACAAAATCTTCGGACACAAAAAAACCGCCTCTTTCGAGGCGGTTTGTTTTTTACCTTGCCGCTGGTTTATTCAGCCAGTTTGAAGGTGATGAAGCTCGCACGACCCTGACGCAGAACGCGCATCGACACCGAACGATTCTTCGGCAACGCTTTGGCGATCTCGCCGAACTCCTTGGTGGAGCCGATGGCCTGGTTGTTCAGGTGCGTGATGACGTCACCCGGTTGCAGACCGATCAGGGCAGCTGGGCCGTCCTGCACTTCCTTGATCACCACACCACCTTTGAGGTCGTAGGTTTTCTTCTGCTCGGCGGTCAGCTCGCCCACGGCAACACCGAGACGGTTGCTGGTGGTTTCAGCGCCGGACTTCGGCAGTGCATCCAGTTCTTTGTCTTCGTCCGGGATGGCGCCAACAGTCAGTTCGACGTTCTTGCGCTTGCCTTCACGAATCACTTCCAGATTGGCTTTGGCGCCAGCCTTCAGTGCGCCAACCAGGTGCGGCAGGTCAGCGGACATAACGATCGGCTGACCGTTCATGCTCAGAATCACGTCGCCGACTTGCAGGCCGCCCTTGGCTGCCGGGCCGTCATCCTGAATCTGTGCAACCAGCGCACCGGCCGGTTTCTCCAGACCGAACGACTCGGCCAGATCCTTGTTCACTTCCTGGATGACCACACCCAACCAGCCACGGCTGACCTTGCCGCCGCTTTTCAGCTGATTGGAAACATCCATCGCCACATCGATCGGGATGGCGAACGACACGCCCATGAAGCCACCGGAACGGGTGTAGATCTGCGAGTTGATGCCGACCACTTCACCGTTCAGGTTGAACAGCGGGCCACCGGAGTTGCCCGGGTTGATCGGAACGTCGGTCTGGATAAATGGCACGTAGTTTTCGTTCGGCAGACTGCGGCCGACGGCGCTGACGATGCCTTGGGTCACGGTGTGGTCAAAGCCGAATGGCGAACCGATCGCGACAACCCACTGGCCGGCTTTCAGATCCTGGGATTTGCCGAGTTTGAGTACTGGCAGGTCTTTGCCTTCGATTTTCAGCAGGGCCACGTCGGAACGCGGGTCGGTGCCGATCAGCTTGGCTTTCATTTCGCTGCGATCAGCCAGACGCACGAGAATTTCGTCTGCATCAGCGATCACATGGTTGTTGGTCAGGATGTAGCCATCCGGGGAAATGATGAAGCCTGAACCCAGCGACTGCGCTTCACGCTGACGACCGCCACCGCCCGGCGAGCGCTGCTGAGGCGGCATGCCGCGCTCGAAGAACTCGCGCAGCATCGGCGGCAAGCCTTCCAGATCCGGCATCTGCTGGTTCACTTTGCGATCCGGCAGTTTCTGCGTGGTACTGATGTTCACCACGGCCGGCGACGCTTGTTCGACCAGTTGCGTGAAGTCCGGCAGGTCGGCTGCTTGTGCAGCAGGCACCGCCTGACCGAGCAATAGCACGGTGGCAAAAATGGACAGATAAGATTTCAAGCTAGGTATCGACATACAGCTCCCGTTACGACGAGCAGGTTTAAGCGATATGGAACAAGAATCACCGGCAACCACAGGCTGGCGCTTTTATTCCAGGAACAACTACAAGGCCAGAGCCGTGAGGCTCTGACCTATAAAAAATTTTCGGGTTATTTGCAAATGAAAATGCTCAGCAAACATTTCATCTCCGTCTCGACGAAGAAGTGGTAGTGACTGGAATCAGCTCACTGCTTGCTGGTGGCGGCACTGTCGTTTCGCATCGACAAGGCGATCCGTTCGGCGGTGCCGATTGGAATCTCGCCAACCACGGTCACCATCATTTCGCCTTCGGGTGTAGTCAGGCGACGGGAAACGGCAACGGTCGGGCCCAGTTGAGTCCGGGTGTCGGTGACGGTTGCGCCGTTCAACGGTTCAAGGAACACCGAAAAACGTGCCAGGCCATCGTCATACATCAGGCTGTTGACCTGTGTTTTGGTTTGCGGATCTTTGTGCGAGGTGCTGCTGGTCAGTTCGAAACCTGGCGGCAACCAGTCTGAATGCCAGACCTGGGCGGTCTTGACGGCGGAGGCCTTGTCGCTGTCCAGCGTCACAGCCTTGCAACCGGCATCGGCTTGCAAGTCTTTGTCGGACGGGACTTCGTCGGTATCGAGACTGGTGAACTGGAAACGTTCGAGCAACTGGCCCTTGTCATTCAACAGCAATGACTTGAGCGGCAGGCCCGTCTGCTTATCCAGATGCAATTCAAAACCGTAACGGTGCTGGTCACGAGGCGTCAGTGAAACGATCACTGCATCGCGACCGGCCACACGCGACTTGCCGATGACAGCAAGGTCATACCAGTTTTTCAGCTTTTTAGGATCCAGGGCACGAGCGGTCGAGTTGGGAGAATCCCCCAGCCCCGCGATCAGGGTGCCGCTGACGCATTGAGTGTGTCCATCAATGCGCACGACCTCCTGAGCCGAGCCGTCGAGCTGAAGCAAACGCTCGCGGACTTGACCGTTCTGGACGCGATGCCAGATGTTGTGGGTAGAAAAACTACCGTTACGCTCGTAAACAAAAGTACCGTGAAAGCTTTGCTGCTGCTCGGCCTGGCCCAGACGGGTCAACCAGTCCTGGGCCTCATCGGCATGGGCTGGAACAATGAACCAGCCACTGAGCAGAAGCGAAAGTAGAGGTATGGCGCGCATGATCCTCCTTAACGGTTTTCCAGGCTTGCGGCACGTGCGTATGGCAGCGCGCTTTCAGTACCTTTCAATGCAGCCTGCTGAGCGTGCTGACGCAGATAACCTGGCAGACGCTGATCGTGCCAGCCTGGCTGACCTTGCAGTACGCCGTTGGCCATAGGGCCAGTGGCTTCCGAGCTCTCGCTGTAGCCTGCCAGAACAGCCGGGCCTTTCACCTGAGGGGTGGCCAGGGTTGTCTGGTTGCTTTGCTGAGCCAGTTCCACACCAGCGATTTCGTCCTGATTGTACAGGCGAACACCGGCCAGAACGGCAACAGTTACCGAGGCTGCAACAGCCAGACGGCCAAGGTTGCGCCATGGGCTGCGGGATACTTTGGCCGGAGCCGTTTCGTCTTCCAGCGCAGCAGACACTGCCGCAGCGATATCCAGACGTGGCAGCAGCAGATCCTTGTGCATGGCTGCCCGAGCGATCTGGTAACGAGCCCAGGTCTCACGGGTTTCGACGTCATCAAGTGCATTAATCACTCGACGCAATTCCAGTTCGTCCGCTTCGTTATCCATCACTGCGGACAGCGATTCCTGCAGGGCTTCACGACTCATGGCGTTCCTCTCTTGGCTATCGCCGCTGTCTCAGTTTTCCTGCAACAACGGCTGCAGGGCTTTATCGATGGCCTCCCGAGCGCGGAAAATCCGGGAGCGCACGGTACCCACCGGACACTGCATGACGCTCGCAATGTCCTCGTAACTCAGACCATCGAATTCACGTAAAGTTAACGCCGTACGCAAATCCTCTGGCAGTTGCTGGATGGTTCGATGGACGGTGCCTTCGATCTCATCCCGCAGCAACGCACGTTCTGGTGATTCGAGATCCTTGAGGCCGTGATCGCCGTCGTAGAACTCTGCATCCTCTGAACTTACATCGCTATCCGGCGGCCGACGGCCGCGAGAAACCAGGTAGTTCTTTGCCGTGTTAATGGCAATACGGTACAGCCACGTATAAAACGCACTGTCGCCGCGAAAGTTTCCAAGTGCTCGATACGCCTTGATAAAGGCTTCCTGAGCCACGTCCTGGGCTTCATGGGTGTCGTGCACAAAACGCACGATCAACCCGAGAATCTTGTGCTGATATTTCAGCACCAACAGATCGAAAGCTCGCTTGTCGCCGCGTTGAACGCGCTCGACCAGCTGCTGATCCTCTTCCTGGGTTAGCATGAACACTCCTCGATAAGCCCGAAGGAGACTTGCATAACTAAACGACCAGACTTGCAAACATAGACTCGGGCTTTTCGCAAAAGTTCTCCCCCTCCAGGCAAGTTTCCTGCGGGCTCTGATTTGGCACGCACGAAAAACGCAGCACGGGATGAACCGGCTGCGCGAATAATCTTGTTATCGGTTTCGCCGGGCAGGAATCTAACCGCAGATTCCGCACTGAAGCCGACACGTCCCTTGTTTCTGGCACCGACTATTGATCTTGGGCCTTTGGCAAAAGTTCCAATTATTTATAGCCGCACCCACCCGACATTGGGCAACCCTGGGCGGAAAAAGGCTGTTTCAGCGCCGATACAGTCGTCTTTTCCCAAAACCGGCGAAAAAAACTTCCGACGAAGCACCCGGCTTTTTCCCGTCACAGTAGTTTCACAATGCCATATAGGCCCGGCTATTGTGCCGCCCCACCCCTCTATATACTAGTGGGCTGTGTGGCTGACCTGACTCGCCGATCCAGGCGAATCGCGCCACCCCCGACCCGGGTCGCTTTGAGCGGAATCCTGTAATGAGCCAACAATTCCAACATGATGTTCTGGTCATTGGCAGCGGCGCTGCCGGTTTGAGTCTCGCGCTGACCCTGCCGGGTCATTTGCGCATTGCCGTATTGAGCAAGGGCGATCTCGCCAACGGTTCGACCTTCTGGGCCCAGGGTGGCGTTGCCGCCGTGCTGGACGATACCGATACTGTCGAATCCCACGTCGACGACACCCTGAATGCTGGCGGCGGTCTGTGCCACGAAGACGCCGTGCGTTTCACCGTCGAACACAGCCGTGAAGCCATTCAGTGGCTGATCGACCAAGGTGTGCCATTCACCCGCGACGAACAGTCCGGTACTGAAGACGGTGGATTTGAATTTCACCTGACCCGCGAAGGCGGCCACAGTCATCGGCGCATCATTCATGCCGCCGATGCCACCGGTGCAGCCATCTTCAAAACCTTACTGGCCCAAGCCAAAGAGCGTTCGAACATCGAACTGCTCGAACAGCGCGTTGCCGTTGATCTGATTACCGAACGCCGGTTGGGCATGGACGGCGATCGTTGCCTCGGCGCTTATGTGCTGAACCGCAAAACCGGCGAAGTCGACACCTACGGCGCACGATTCGTGATCCTCGCGTCGGGCGGCGCCGCCAAGGTTTACCTCTATACCAGTAACCCTGACGGCGCTTGCGGCGACGGCATCGCCATGGCCTGGCGTTCGGGCTGCCGCGTGGCGAATCTGGAATTCAACCAGTTTCACCCGACCTGCCTGTATCACCCGCAAGCGAAAAGCTTCCTTATTACCGAAGCCCTGCGTGGCGAAGGCGCTCATCTGAAGCTGCCCAACGGCGAACGCTTCATGTATCGCTTCGACAAACGCGCCGAACTGGCCCCGCGCGACATCGTCGCCCGCGCCATCGACCATGAAATGAAGCGTCTGGGCGTCGACTGCGTCTATCTCGACATCAGCCACAAACCCGAAGAGTTCATCAAAACGCACTTCCCGACTGTGTATGAGCGCTGCCTCGGTTTCGGCATCGACATCACTAAACAGCCCATCCCGGTCGTCCCCGCCGCGCATTACACCTGTGGCGGCGTAATGGTCGATCAGCAAGGCCGCACCGATGTGCCGGGTTTGTATGCGATCGGCGAAACCAGTTTCACCGGCCTGCACGGCGCCAACCGCATGGCCAGCAACTCGCTGCTGGAGTGCTTCGTCTATGCCCGTTCGGCGGCGGCGGACATTCTTGCGCAACTCGACGATATCGATGCGCCAAGCGCCCTGCCCGTCTGGGATGCCAGCCAGGTCACTGACTCCGACGAGGACGTGATCATTGCGCACAACTGGGATGAGCTGCGCCGGTTCATGTGGGACTACGTCGGCATCGTGCGCACCAACAAGCGTCTGCAGCGGGCGCAGCACCGCGTGCGCTTGCTGCTGGACGAGATCGACGAGTTCTACAGCAACTATAAAGTCAGCCGTGACCTGATCGAGTTGCGCAATCTGGCGCAAGTGGCGGAATTGATGATCAGCTCAGCCATGGAGCGCAAGGAAAGTCGCGGTCTGCATTACACCCTCGACTACCCGAACCTGCTGCCCGAAGCGCTCGACACTATTCTGATACCGCCCACCTACGCCGGCTGAACTTGAGCCGCACTCGCAGGCGTCGATGCATATCGGCGACCTGCGAATCTCGCGGCACACAGATCGATCTGACCCGCCACTCGCCGCGCAAACGAAAGCGCAGCACCACGATCAATGGCAGCGCCAGACTGTCCGGGCGCAGTTGCACCGCTTGCCAGCCATCCGCACGATTCCACAATTGCCAGCCATCGGCATCACGGCGCAATCCGCAGAATGCTCGTGGATGACTCAGCAGGATCTGCCGTGGCAACACCCAAACGCCATGCAGCAGACAAGCAAAAGCCCCGAGCAGACTGGCCCAGAGTGGAATAGATAGAAGAAACAAAGTACCCAGTGCGAACGCCTGGGCCAACAGATACGCCGCCAGCAACTGCCGTGAGGCATGCCAGCGGCATTCGAACGTATTACTTGGGCTGGACACGATCCAGGATCATGCGAACCATGCGCTGCAATTCCGGATCTTCAGACTCGCTGCGCTCCATGAACCAGCCGAACATGTCCTGATCCTCGCACGTCAGCAGACGCACATACAGATCGCGATCCACCTGATTCAACGTCGCGTAGACCTCCTTCACGAACGGCACCAGCAACACGTCAAGCTCAAGCATGCCGCGACGGCTGTGCCAAAAGAGGCGATTCAGTTCAACTTGTTCGACCATGGGGCCCTCCTCAAATTTGGCGGCAAGTATACAGCCCCCAAGCGGGTCGCACAGTCGGCTTTGGTCGGGCACCACCGATCCTTTATCAACTACCCATTTCAACAACGCACCCTTATGATGTGCCCCAGACTTTTTACCCTGCGAAGACCCATGGCCGATTCTGCTTTTTTCTGCACCCTGTCTCATGAAGGCGTTCTCGCGGTTCGCGGCGCGGATGCCGGAAAATTCCTGCAAGGCCAGCTGACCTGCAACCTCAATTACCTCAGTGACACCAAGGCCAGCCTTGGCGCGCGCTGCACGCAGAAAGGCCGGATGCAGTCGAGTTTCCGCATTCTGCTCGAAGGTGACGGCGTGGTGCTGGCAATGGCCAGAGAGTTGCTCGAGCCGCAATTGGCCGATCTGAAAAAATACGCGGTGTTCTCCAAATCGAAACTGACCGGCGAAAGCGCCGCTTGGGTGCGTTTTGGTCTGGCGCACGCTGACGCTGCCCTGAGCAGCCTTGGTCTGGACTTGCCGGCAGAAACCGACAGTGTCGTGCGCAACGAAGGGTTGATTGCGATTCGCGTCTCACCGGATCGCGCGGAACTGTGGGTACCGGCCGATCAAGCCGATGCGATCAAATCCAGACTGTCCGCCGCACTGCCAGAAGCCGCATTGAATCAATGGCTGCTGGGCCAGATCCGCGCCGGCATCGGTCAGGTCATGCCGAGCACCCGTGAGCTGTTCATTCCGCAGATGCTCAATCTGCAAGCCGTCGGTGGCGTGAGCTTCAAGAAAGGCTGCTACACCGGCCAGGAAATCGTCGCGCGCATGCAGTACCTCGGCAAACTCAAACGTCGCCTGTATCGCTTGAGTCTAGACGCGAGCGAACTGCCAGAGCCTGGCACACAACTGTTCGCGCCGAGCCACAACAGCTCCATCGGTGAAGTGGTGCTGGCCGCCAACGCCGAGCAAAACATTGAACTCCTGGCGGTGCTGCAGGCCGAAGCTGCCGAAGCGGGCGATCTGCATCTGGGCAGCCTTGAAGGGCCTGCGTTGCAAGTGCTCGATTTGCCCTACGAACTGGATCGCGACCGCGAAATCCAGCGTTGATCGCAGCCTGGTTGCAACACCCTAGAGAGTCCAAATGAGCGAACTGGCGGAAAAGGTCCAACGGGATTTGGTTGAGGCCATCGATAACGATGACCTGGTTCTGCCAACGTTGCCGGAAGTGGCCCTGCAAATTCGCAAGGCTGCTGAAGATCCGGAAATCAGTGTCAGCGACCTGAGCAAAGTCATCGGTCGCGACACCGCACTGTCGGCACGCCTGATCAAAGTGGTCAACAGCCCGCTACTGCGCGCCGCGCAGGAAGTCACCGACCTGCACACCGCGATCACTCGGCTGGGCATCAACTACAGCAGCAACCTGGCGATCGGTCTGGTGATGGAGCAGATTTTCCACGCCCGCTCCGAAGTGGTCGAACAGAAGATGCGCGAAGTCTGGCGCAGCAGTCTGGAAATCGCCGGGGTCAGCTACGCGCTGTGCCGCCGTTACACCCAGCTCAAGCCGGATCAGGCAGCGCTGGGCGGGCTGGTGCATCAGATTGGTGTGCTGCCAATTCTGACGTATGCCGAAGATCACTACGAGTTGCTGTCGGATCCGGTCAGCCTCAACCATGTGATCGACCGCATTCATCCGTTGCTCGGTGACAAATTGCTGCGGGTCTGGGAGTTTCCGGAACGGCTGGTGGAATTGCCAGGGCGTTATCAGGATTTCAAACGCGATTCGACGCAGATTGATTATGTCGATCTGGTGCAGGTGGCGAATCTGCATTGCCGTAAAGGCACCGACCATCCGTTTGCGCGGATTGATCTGGCGAGTGTGCCTGCGTTCAGGAAGTTGGGGATTGATCCGGAGAACAGAGCGCTGTGCGTGGATCTGGAAGAATCGCGGTCGATGTTTTACTGATCTGAAACCTTGGTGAAGCCATCGCGAGCAGGCTCACTCCTACAGGAGACCGCATTCCAATGTAGGAGTGAGCCTGCTCGCGAAGGGGCCATCAAAGGCGCCGCAATCACCCGGCAACAAAACTCACCCGCACCTTCAACCCCGCCTCCTCGCCATCATGCAGACTGATCTGCGCCAGATGTGCCCGGCAAATCTCGCCGACAATCGCCAGTCCCAACCCTGACCCGGCCACCTGCTGATTGCGCCGGTAAAACCGTTCAAACACGCGATCACGCTCTTCCAGCGGAATCCCCGGCCCGTCGTCTTCAACCTCAAGCACCGCCGGCGCCGTCACGCGCAGAATCACATTGCCGCCCGGTGGTGTGTGCGCCAGAGCGTTGTCCACCAGATTGCTCAGCAACTCATTGAGCAACGTCGGCTCACCGCGCAACCACACCGGCTCGTCCGCTTCCAATGCCAACGCAACACCGCGTTTGTGCGCCAGCGGTGCCATGGCCATGCCCAATTCACGGGCCAACTGGCTCAGATCGAGTAACTGCGCGCCCCCCTCGGCAATCGCCCGCGCACCGTTTTCAACACGCGCCAGCGACAGCAACTGGTTGGCCAGATGCGTCAGGCGATCGGTGCTTTGCGCTGAAGATTCCAAGGTCGTGCGCCACGTCTCGGGCTCGTTCGAGCGCAGCCCCAACTCAAGTCGCGCCTTCAATGCGGCCAACGGTGTGCGCAACTCATGCGCGGCATCGGCAATGAACTGCGCCTGACGCTCGAACTGCACACGCAAACGCTCGGTGAAATGGTTGAGCCCGCGCACCAACGGCCACAACTCATGCTGCACTTCAACCAGCGGCAATGGCCGCAAATCATCGGGCTGACGTTCTTCCACAGCCGTGCGCAAACGCTCCAGCGGGCGCAACGCCGCACTGACGGCGAACCAGACGAGCAGCAACGCGCCAATCGCCAACATGCCCAGACGCAGCAACGTATCGGCGGCCAGACTGCGCGCCATGCTCACGCGCGCCTCGTCGGTTTCGGCCACACGGATTTCCGCCATGCCGTTCATGTTCGGTTCGGTAACGGCTTTCAGCAGGCTGACCACGCGAACGTTTTGGCCCTTGTAAGTGGCGTTGTAGAAACGTGCCAGCGCCGGATAACTGTCAGTTCGAGGCGTGCCCGGTGGCGGGCCTGGCAGATTTTCGTAACCGGAAATCAGCTTCTGATGGATGTCGTTGACCTGATAATAAATGCGCCCGGCGCTGTCGTAGGCGAAGGTGTCGAGGGCCACGTAAGGCACATCGGCACTGAGGCTGCCATCGCGTTGCGACAACCCTGCGGCGATGGTGCGCGCCGAGGCCAGCAGCGTGCGGTCGTAGGCAGTGTCGGCGGCTTCGCGACCGTTCCAGTACGCGCTCAATCCGCTGGCGAGCATCAACACCACCAGCAACAGAGCGAGGTTCCACAGCAACCGCCAGCGCAGGCTGCTGGGCTTATGCATCACGGCTTTCCAGCAGATAGCCGAGGCCACGGAAGGTGACGATCGCTACGGGTTGACCATCGAGTTTTTTGCGCAAGCGATGCACGTAGATTTCGATGGCGTCGGGGCTGGCTTCTTCGTCGAGACCGAACACCTGCGCGGCCAGTTGCTCCTTGCTCATCACGCGGCCCGGTCGGGCGATCAGCGCTTCCAGTACGGCTTGCTCGCGGGAGGTCAGCGTCAGCAATTCTTCGCCGAGGCTGAAGCGTCGCGTGTCGAGATCATAGGCCAGCACACCGCAGCGCTGCTGGCGTTCGCCGCCGAGCACACTGCGGCGCAACAAGGCTTTGACCCGCGCCTCCAGCTCTGTCAGTTCGAACGGTTTGGCGAGGTAATCGTCAGCGCCGAGATTGAGGCCGTGCACGCGATCTTTCACATCACTGCGCGCGGTCAGCATCAGCACCGGCAGGTTTTTGCCGCGTGCGCGCAACCGCGCCAGCACTTCAAAACCGTCCATGCGCGGCAGGCCGACATCGAGGATCGCCACGGCGTACTCCTCGCTGCTCAAGGCCAGATCAGCGGCCACACCATCGTGCAACACGTCCACGGTCAGACCTGTGCTCTTGAGCGCCTGGGCAACACTTTCGGCCAGTTGCAAATGGTCTTCGACGAGCAGGACACGCATGGATTTTTACCTCGTTCAGGGATGGCCGACGCCACTCTTTGCCGCGGAGTTTACAGCCGCAACCGCCGCTGTGAAGCCCGAAAACCGTGAAAGTCAGCTGAAAGGTTAGTGAAAGGTTAGCCGGTTAGAGTCGGCCCACGGACAGTCCCGACTGCCGTCGCTGCTGCCACACAGCGATACGAAAAACGCCACGAAGCGTTTTCGACCAATAAGAACAATAAACGGAGTACAACCGCATGCCGTCCATGCAGCCTCAGGCATTCACGCCTGTTCGCCCTTCCCGTTTCAGCCACACCGCCCTCGCCAGTGCCGCCGCCCTTGCCGGTTTTTCGCCGCTGAGTTTTGCCGACTTCATTGAAGACAGCAGCGCCACCTTCGAAACCCGCAACATGTATTTCAACCGCGACTTCCGCGATGGCACCAGCGCCCAGCAATCCAAGCGTGACGAATGGGCCCAGGGTTTCATGCTCAATCTGCAATCGGGATACACCGATGGCACCGTCGGTTTTGGTGTCGATGCGCTGGGCATGCTCGGCGTCAAACTCGATTCCAGCCCGGATCGCACCGGCACCGGCCTGCTGCCGACCCACGATGACGGACGCGCGGCGGACGAATACTCCAAGCTCGGCCTGACGGGCAAAGTGAAAATCTCCGCCACTGAACTGAAAATCGGCAGCCTGATTCCTGAACTGCCGATCCTCAAACCGAACGACGGACGCATCCTGCCGCAGACCTTTGAAGGTGGTTTGCTGACCTCCAAAGAGATCAAAAACCTGACCTTCACCGGTGGCCGACTGGAGAAGGCCAAGGATCGAGACAGCACCGATTTCGAGGACATTGCCCTCAACAACAAGAACAGCCGTTTCGCCGGTACCGCTGCCGGCAAGCACTTCGACTTTGGCGGCGTCGATTACAAGTTCACCGACAAGATCACCGGCAGTTACCACTTCGCGCAACTCGACGAAGTCTACAACCAGCACTTCTTCGGCCTGGTCGCCTCGCGGCCGATGGGCCCGGGCACGTTTGGCACAGATCTGCGTTTCGCCGTCAGTGATGATCAGGGCGCGGCCCGTGGTGGCGAGATCGACAACCGCTCGCTCAACGGTCTGGTCAGCTATGCGCTGAGCGGGCACAAGTTCAGCGCCGGTTATCAGCATATGTCTGGCGATAGCGCGTTCCCGTATGTCGATGGCAGCGATCCATACCTGGTCAACTTCGTGCAGATCAACGACTTCGCCGGCGCGGAAGAACGCTCCTGGCAGGCACGTTACGACTTCGACTTCGCCAAACTCGGCATCCCCGGCCTGACCTTCATGAGCCGCTACTTGAGCGGTGACAACATCAAGCTCAAGACCGGCGAGGAAGGCAAAGAGTGGGAGCGCAACACCGAGATCAAATATGTAGTACAAAGCGGCGCTTTGAAGGATGTCGCCGTGCGTTTGAGGAATGCCACTTACCGTTCCAATTACTCGGCTCGCGATGCGGATGAAGTGCGGTTGCTGGTGAGCTATAGCGTTGCTCTTTGGTAATTGATTGAAATGCCTTGGCGCTGTGATCGGAAGATCAAAAGATCAAAAGATCGCAGCCTTCGGCAGCTCCTACACAAAAAGCCCTTACAACAAAAAATCTGTGGAGAGACCAATGAATTTTTCACTGCGTAAAGTTGCTTTAGCGGCCGGCATGATGCTGGTGGCCGGGCAGTTGATGGCCGAACCGAAACGTCCGGAGTGTATCGCCCCGGCCTCGCCCGGCGGTGGTTTTGACCTGACCTGCAAACTGGTGCAGAGCGCACTGGTCAACCAGAAGTTGCTGAGCAAACCGATGCGCGTGACCTACATGCCCGGCGGTGTCGGCGCGGTGGCGTACAACGCGGTGGTCGCTCAGCGTCCGGCCGATGCCGGTACGTTGGTGGCGTGGTCGAGCGGCTCGTTGTTGAACTTGGCGCAAGGCAAATTTGGTCGTTTCGATGAAACCAACGTGCGCTGGTTGGCAGCCGTCGGCACCAGCTACGGCGCCATCGCAGTGAAAAACGATTCTCCCTACAAGACCCTGGACGATCTCGTTCAAGCGCTGAAGAAAGATCCAGGCTCGGTGGTGATCGGTTCCGGCGGCACCGTCGGCAGCCAGGACTGGATGCAAACCGCGCTGATCGCCAAGGCAGCCGGGATCAACCCGCGTGAGTTGCGTTACGTCGCCCTCGAAGGTGGTGGCGAAATCGCTACCGCCCTGCTCGGCGGCCACATCCAGGTCGGCAGTACCGACATCTCCGACTCCATGCCGCACATTCAAAGTGGCGACATGCGTTTGCTCGCGGTGTTCTCCGACAAGCGCCTCGACGAGCCGGAAATGAAAGACATCCCGACCGCTCGCGAGCAAGGCTACGACATCGTCTGGCCGGTGGTGCGCGGGTTCTACCTGGGGCCAAAAGTCAGCGACGAAGACTATGCCTGGTGGAAAGACTCGTTCGACAAACTGCTGGCCTCCGACGAGTTCGCCAAGCTGCGCGATCAGCGTGAACTGTTCCCGTTCGCCATGACTGGCCCGGAGCTGGACACCTACGTGAAGAAGCAAGTTGCCGACTACAAAGTGCTGGCCAAAGAGTTCGGCCTGATCCAGTGATCGCCTCTGTCTAGCGGCTGCGTTCCCGATTGCGGGGACGCGGCACAGGAGCTCCCATGCTTATTCAACGCATTTTCGCCTCGGTGCTGTTGCTGGTCTGTGTCGGCCTGGCACTGATGGCGTGGCCGTACCAAGCGGCTTTTTCCTACGAACCGGTCGGCCCGCGCGCCTTCCCGCTGTTGATGCTCGGTCTGATGGGCGCGGCACTGTTGTACATGGTGTTTCGCCCGGCACCGATCAAACACAGCGAGGACGAGCCGCCACTGGATCGCGAAACCCTGACCAAGATTGCTATCTGCGTCGCCCTGCTGCTGGTGTTCGCCGGTCTGTTCGAACCGCTGGGTTTCATCCTCAGCAGCATCCTCATCGGCATTCCGATGGCGCGCCTGTATGGCGGTCGCTGGATGCCGAGCATCGTAGTCACCACGCTGATGGCCATCGGTCTGTACCTGCTGTTCGACCGTGTGATGGACGTTCCGCTGCCCCTTGGCCTGCTCGACGTGCTGGAGAACTGATATGGATACCCTCGGTTATTTGGGCCAAGGCTTCGGCGTTGCGCTGAGCCCGTACAACCTGGTCACGGCCCTGACCGGCACGCTGATCGGCACCGTCGTTGGCTTGCTCCCGGGCCTCGGCCCGATCAACGGCGTGGCACTGCTGATCCCGATTGCCTTTGCTCTTGGTTTGCCGCCGGAATCGGCGCTGATTCTGTTGGCAGCGGTGTATCTGGGCTGCGAATACGGCGGCCGGATCAGCTCGATCCTGCTGAACATTCCGGGCGAAGCATCGACCGTGATGACCACCCTCGACGGTTACCCGATGGCCCGCAAAGGTCTGGCCGGTGTAGCGCTGTCGTTGTCGGCGTGGAGTTCGTTCATCGGTGCATTTATCGCCACTTGCGGCATGGTGCTGTTCGCCCCGCTGCTGGCGAAATGGGCGATAGCCTTCGGCCCGGCGGAATACTTCGTGTTGATGGTGTTTGCGATTGTCTGTCTCGGCGGCATGGCCGGTGATCGACCGTTGAAAACCTTCATTGCGGCGTTGATCGGACTGTTCCTGTCGAGCGTTGGCATCGACGCCAACAGCGGCGTGTATCGCTTTACCGGCGACAACATTCACCTGACTGACGGCATTCAATTCGTCGTGCTGGTGCTGGGCCTGTTCTCGGTCAGTGAAATTCTGTTGCTGCTGGAGAAAACCCATCGCGGCCAGGAAGCAGTGAAGGCGACCGGGCGCATGATGTTCAACTTCAAGGAAGCGTCTTCGGTGTTCGTGGTGAACATTCGCTGCGGCCTGCTTGGTTTCATCATGGGCGTGTTGCCGGGTGCTGGCGCGACGCTGGCCAGCGCCGTGGCGTACATGACCGAAAAACGCATCGCCGGTGCCAGCGGCAAATTCGGTCAGGGTGATGCCCGTGGCCTTGCCGCGCCGGAAACCGCCATCGGTGCGTCGGCTTGTGGTGCTTTGGTGCCGATGCTGACACTGGGTGTGCCAGGTTCGGGCACCACGGCGGTGATGATCGGCGCCCTGTCGCTGTACAACATCACCCCGGGCCCGCTGCTGTTCCAGCAACAACCGGACATCGTCTGGGGCCTGATCGCCTCGTTGTTCATTGCCAACATCATGCTGGTGATCCTCAACATCCCGATGATCCGCATCTTCACCCGCATCCTCGCCGTGCCGAACTGGGCCCTGGTGCCGGTGATCGCGATCATCACCGGGATCGGCGTCTACGCGGTGCACGCCACTACGTTCGACCTGTTCCTGATGGTCGGCATCGGCATCTTCGGTTACATCCTGCGCAAGCTCGACTTCCCGTTGTCGCCGGTACTGCTGGGCTTCATCCTCGGCGGTCTGATGGAGCAGAACCTGCGTCGTGCGTTGTCGATCTCTAATGGCGCACTGGAGATCCTCTGGTCGAGCCCGATCACCTTCGGTGTCTGGGTGCTGACCGCGCTGATGCTGGCCTTCCCGCTGATCCGCATCTGGCGCAAACGTTCGGTCGCGCGTCGCGCCATTGCCGATGTTTGATCGCGCCTCACTGAAATCCTGGTGGGGAACCCCGCTGGTCGGTCTGCTCGGCGGTTACCTCGCCAGCCAGATCGGCTGGCCACTGCCGTGGATGGTCGGCTCGTTGCTGGCGATCATCCTCGTGCGCTGCCTGACCCCGTGGCAACTCACCGAGATTCCTGGCGGCCGCAAGTGTGGTCAGTGGATCGTCGGGATTGGCATCGGGCTGCACTTCACCCCGGTGGTGATGGAGCAGGTGCTCAGTCATTTCGGCTTGATCTTCTTCGGTGCGCTGGTCACCAGTGTGTCGGCGGTGGTTGGCGTGTGGTTGATGCGCCGCACCGGTGAGGATCGCGCCACGGCGTTTTTCTCGAGCATGCCCGGCGGTTCCGGCGAGATGGTCAACCTCGGTGCGCGCAATGGCGCGATGCTTAGCCATGTGGCGGCGGGGCAAAGTTTGCGGGTGTTGGTGGTGGTATTGTGCGTGCCGGCGGCGTTCAAGTATTTGCTCGGTGACGGCAACCCGATTTCTCATGCTGGCAGCGTCGATTGGCGCTGGCTGGCAATTCTGTTTCCGGCGGGCGGTTTGCTCGCTTGGCTTTGGCAGCGTTTGCGCCAACCCAATCCGTGGTTGTTCGGGCCGTTGCTGGTGAGTGCGACGGTCAGCATTGCCTGGGATTTGCACATTGGTTTGCCGGATGGTGGCAGTCAGATTGGCCAGTGGCTGATTGGTAGCGGCTTGGGTTGTCACTTCAACCGGCAGTTCTTCCGGCGTGCGCCTTCATTCATGGGGCGGACGTTGATTGGCACGGCGCTGACCATGTTGATCGCCACACTGGCGGCGTTAGGGTTGAGTGCGCTGACGCATCTGGATCTGCGTTCGCTGACACTGGGCATGATGCCGGGCGGGATTGCCGAGATGAGTCTGACGGCGGAGACATTGCAATTGTCGGTGCCGTTGGTGACAGCGATGCAGGTGATGCGGTTGTTGTTTGTGTTGTTTCTGGCGGAGCCGTTGTTCAAGTACTGGAATCGTAGTCCGGAGTAACCCTGCAAGACCGAGTTGCCTTTTTCGCGAGCAAGCTCGCTCCCACATGATCGTTCCCACGCTCTGCGTGGGAATGCAGCCCGGGACGCTCCGCGTCCCAAGCGGACGCAGAGCGTCCATTGAGGCACTCCCACGCAGAGCGTGGGAACGAGATTACGCGACAGGCGGCAAGCGCCACTCGATCGGCGTTTCGCCATTCTGCTCAAGAAACTTGTTCGTCCGGCTAAAGTGCCCACACCCCAAAAACCCGCGATAAGCCGACAACGGCGACGGATGCACTGACGTCAGCACCAGGTGCTTGGTCGCGTCGATCAGCTTCTGCTTGCTCTGCGCATGCGCGCCCCAGAGCATGAACACCAGATGCGGTTGGCGCTCGCTGACCAGTTCAATGATCCGGTCAGTGAAAAACTGCCAACCCTTGTCCTTGTGCGCATTGGCGTTGGCGCGTTCGACGGTCATCGTCGTGTTGATCATCAACACGCCCTGATCGGCCCAGCTCTGCAAGTAGCCGTGAGTGGGAATGTCGATGTTCAGGTCGCGTTTCAACTCTTTATAGATGTTGACCAGCGACGGCGGCGCCGGCACGCCCGGTTGCACCGAGAAGCACAGGCCATGGGCCTGACCCGGGCCGTGATACGGATCCTGGCCGAGGATCACCACCTTCACTTTTTCCAGCGGCGTCGAGTTCAAGGCATTGAAAATCATCGGCCCCGGCGGGTAGATTTCCTTGCCGGCCGCCCGCTCCTGCTGCAGAAAATTGCGCAACTCTGTCATGTAGGGCTGGTCGAACTCAGCACGCAGTGCCTCCTTCCAGCTCGGTTCGAGTTTGATACGGT
>Ga0160457_1000410_pt1 | contig 21892 bp, 18 predicted proteins | sample HID1972M_E6MG_FD_108242 | JGI IMG/M metagenome (GOLD analysis project Ga0160457, IMG submission 108242) | Enriched pill bug-associated microbial communities from UW Madison campus, WI, USA - HID1972M_E6 MG | ecosystem: Host-associated > Arthropoda: Insects > Digestive system > Unclassified ... | reverse complement strand
TTCCCGACAACCGCGCCCCTCCCCCCACCACAACCGCGCCCGTTCCCGACAACCGCGCCCGCCCCCGCACCACAACCGCGCCCGTTCCCGGCAACCGCGCCGACAAACACCAGCGCGGTTGCCGGGAAATGGCGCGCACACGGTGCGCACCGCGCGCGGACGACCCCAGCGGGCACCGAACGGGATGCCGGCGCGTCGACGCCCGCGCGTCTCCGCCCCCGGCTGCCCCGCACACCACAGCCGCGCCTGTTCCCGACACCGCGCCTCCCCCGCACCACAACCGCGCCCGTTCCCGACACCCGCGCCTCCCCCACACCACAACCGCGCCCGTTCCCGACACCCGCGCCGATAAACACCAGCGCGGTTGCCGGGATATGGCGCGCACACGGTGCGCACCGCGCGCGCGACGCCCAGCGGGCACCGAACGGGATGCCGGCGCGTCGACGCCCGCCCGTCTCCGCCCCGCGCCCGTTCCCGACACCGCGCCTCCCCCCCACACCACAACCGCGCCCGTTCCCGGCAACCGCGCCTCCCCCCGCACCACAACCGCGCCCGTTCCCGACACCCGCGCCGATAAGCACCAGCGCGGTTGCCGGGAAATGGCGCGCACACGGTGCACACCGCGCGCGCACGACGCCCAGCGGGCACCGAACGGGATGCCGGCGCGTCGACGCCTGCTCGTCAGGACACGGCGAGCACGGCCGCGACGGGCAGGTCGTCCGCAGACGGGCCGGCGGCGATGCGGTACGCCCCCGGCTGCACCCGCAGCGCACCGGCGTGCAGCCAGTCGTCTGCGGCGCCGGGGAGGCGCAACGCGTCGTCCCACACAGCGAGCCGCTCGGCGGCGAAGGCCAGGTCGACGTCCCGCGCTTCGCCCGGGGCCAGCCGCACCCGCGCGTACCCGACGAGCAGTCGGCGCGGCGCCGGGATCGGGAGATCGGCCGGCGCGAGCGCGTACAGCTGCACGAGCTCATCGGCGGCGCGGTCACCCACGTTGCGCACCCTGACGCGCGCGGTCACCACCGTCTCGTCCGGCCGTGGCGTGAGAGCGGGATGCCGGTGCGTCGGCGCCGGCGCCACGATCGACGCGTCGCCCTCCGCCGCACCCGCGTCCGGGTGCCGTACCGCCCCCTCCGCCGCAGCCGCACCGGCGTCCCGCACCGCGCCCTCGCCCCGGCCCCGCACCACCCCACCCGCGCCCGGGTCCCGTACCGCCCCCTCCGCCGCAGCCGCCCGCTCCGCCGCAGCCGCACCAGCGCCCCGCACCACCGCCGCACCCGCACCCGCTCCCGCAGCCGCGGCGCCGCCCGCGCCACCGGAGAGCGACACCGCCTCGTACTGGACGTGCGAGTAGGTGAGCCCGTGGCCGAACGCGAACGCGTACGGCGCGGGCTGGTGCCGGTAGGTCGCCTGCTGACGCCGGGTGTCGTAGTCGAAGAGGTCGCCCGCCTGCGCCGGGTCGGCCGGCCAGGACTGCGCGAGTCGTCCCCGCGGCTCCACGTCGCCCGAGAGCACGTCGACGAGGCCGTGCCCGAGTTCCTGCCCACCGTGGCTGGACCAGACGATCGTCGCGGCGTCCGCGATATCCTCGGGCAGCACGTAGGGGTAGCTCGAGACGATCGTGAGCACGGCATGCGCGTTGCGCGCGTGCGCCGTGCGCCAGAGGTCGGCGGCGGCGTCGGGGAGGAGCAGATGCGGGCGGTCCTCCGTCTCGCGCCCGGCCAGATGCGGGTCGTTGCCGACCGCGACGAACACGACGTCGGCCGCCGCGGCGGCCTCGGCGACCGCGGCCTGCCCCGACCGGACGACACGGGCCTCGAACCGCTCGGCGTCCTCGACCGTGACGGCCTCGGCCACCAGCAGACCCACCTCACGGACGACGCGCACCCAGCGCCCCGTGCCGCGATGCAGTAGCGACCACGACCCGTCCGCGTGCACGTGCCGGCGGAAGCTCTCCTGCACGATCCAGCCGCCCACGCGCGTCGCATCGGCACGCATCGGCCAGGCGCCGCCGGTGAGCAGCCGCCCGCTGGCGTGCGAGCGCAGGGTCAGGATGCCGTCGCCCCAGTCGGTGACGTCGAACAGCGCGCTGGCCGTGTCGCCACCGACGTCGAACAGCGCGCCGGCCGTGTCGCCACCGACGTCGAACAGCGCGCCGTCCGCGTCCCCACCGGCGCGCACAAGCGCGCCGTCCGCGTCGCTGGTCACGTACCGGCCGTTCGAGACCGCGCGCAGGGTGACGGTGTCGGCGCCGGTGACGATCTCGACGGCGGCGTCCGGGTAGCGCTCAGCCAGGGCCTGGCCGAGGCCGACGGCGTACGGCGGCGTGCCCGAGTACCAGTCGGTGAGCACGGTGTCGGCGAGCGGCCCGACCACCGCGATCGAGGCCGGCGCGGCCAGCGGCAGCGCACCGGCGTCGTTGCGCAGCAAGACCACCGAGGCGGCCACCGCCTCGCGCGCGAGGTCGCGCGCGCCCGGCGCGTCGATCGCCTCGGCGCCGATCCGCGCGTACGGGTCGGCGTCGCCGTCGAACTCTCCCGTGCGCACGCGCATCTCCAGCAGGCGCAGCACGGCGGCATCGACGTCCGCGGCGTCGAGCAGTCCCTGCGCCAGCGCGGCGCGGACGAAGCCGATCGTGGGCTGCGCGTCCGCGTCGTTGTCGGTGAAGGAGTCCATGCCGCTGCGCAGGAGGGCGGCCGCCCCGTGCACCTGGTCGGGCTGGGCGCCCTGGATCGAGACCAGGAAGGTGGGGGCGCCGGCATCCGACACCACGGCCAGCGAACCGGCCGTCCAGCTGCGCGCCTCTGCCACGAGCTCGGGCTGCGTGTGCGCCGGTGTGCCGTTGACCCGGTTGTACGCGAGCATGATGCCGCCCGCCGCTCCGGCCTCGATCGGCTCGCGGAAGGCGGGCAGCTCCTCCTCGTGCAGTGTGCGCAGCGACATCTCGGACGAGGTCGCGGAGCGGTCGGTCTCGTTGCTGTAGGCGAGGAAGTGCTTGAGGGCGGGAACCGTCTTCCAGACCCGCGCATCGTCGCCGCGCAGCCCCTGGGCGTAGGCGGTGGCCAGGTGGGCCGTCAGGTGCGGATCCTCCGAGTAGCCCTCCTCGTTGCGCCCCCATCCGGGATGCCGGAGCGTGTTGACCACGGGAGCCCAGGCGTTGAGGCTGACCAGCGGGTTCTCGGCCTTCTTTGCGCGCACCTCGGTCGCGGCGACCTCGCCCAGCCGGCGCAGCAGCCCCGGGTCCCACGTGGCGGCCATGCCGACCGGCTGCGGGAATACGGTCGCCGTGCCCAGCCAGGCCACGCCGTGCAGGACTTCGCATCCGGTGCGGTGCTCGGCCACGCCGAGTCGCTCGACGGCGGGCGCGGCCTGGTGGAGCATCGCGATGCGCTCGTCGGCGGTCAGCCGGTCGAGGAGGTCGCGTGCCCGGTCGGCGACCGAGCGGGTCGGGTCGCGGAAGACCTCGCCGCTCACGCGTCGCCCCCGCCCCCGCCGGCCAGATCGATCTCGACGGTGCCGGCGCCGGAGGCGTCGACGACCTCGTCGCCGACCTGCAGCGCCCACGGCGCATGCGCGTCGTCGCTGGTCGCGACGATCCGTGCAGCGTCGCGCCGGACGCGGAAGGTCGTGGCCGGCCCGCCGTCGACGCCCGGGACCGTCGTGACCCGGTCGTACCCGTCGGGCAGGGTGAAGCAGCGCAGCGTGACGCCGTCGGCCCAGTCGTAGTCGGGGCGGTCGTCGACGGCGCCGATGGGCAGGACGGTGCCGGGCCGCACGCGCAGGGGCAGCGAGTGGAAGCCGTGCCGCTCGGAGATCCAGCGGCTGCCGTCGGCGACCGAGCCGTCGAGGAGCGAGGTCCACGCGCCGGCGGGCAGGTAGTACTCGACGGTGCCGTCGGCGGTGAACACGGGGGCGACCATGAGCGCGTCGCCGAGCAGGTACTGGGCGTCGGCGTCGAAGCCCCCGCGGTCGCCCGGGAACTCCAGCACGAGCGGGCGCATCATCGGCGTGCCGTCGGTGTGCGCCTCCTCGGCCACGCGCGCCAGGTACGGCATGAGCGTCATCTTCAGCCGCGTGAAGGCGCGCGCCACGTCGACCGCCTCGTCGCCGAACTCCCACGGGACGCGCACCGTCGACGAGCCGTGCAGGCGCGAGTGCGAGGAGAGCAGCCCGAACGCGAGCCAGCGCTTGAAGACACCGGCATCCGGTGTGCCCTCGAAACCGCCGATGTCGTGACTCCAGTAGCCGAACCCGCTGAGTGCCAGCGACAGCCCGCCGCGCAGGGTCTCGGCCATCGACAGGTACGAGGAGTCGTTGTCGCCGCCCCAGTGCACGGGGAACTGCTGTCCGCCCGCCGTGGCCGAGCGCGCGTAGAGCACGGCGTCGCCGGCGCCGCGGCGCTTCTCGAGCGCGCGGAAGACGACCTCGTTGTACAGCTGCGCGTAGTAATTGTGCATGCGCTGCGGGTCGGATCCGTCGTGCCACACGACGTCGTCGACGGGGATGCGCTCACCGAAGTCGGCCTTGAACGCGTCGACGCCCTGGTCCATGAGGCCCTCGAGCTTGCCCGCGTACCAGGCCCGCGCGTCGGGGTTCGTGAAGTCGACGAGGCCCATGCCTGCCTGCCACATGTCCCACTGCCAGACGCTGCCGTCGGTGCGACGCAGCAGGTAGCCGGCCGCGGCCGCCTCGGCGAACAGCGGCGAGCGCTGCGCGATGTAGGGGTTGATCCACGCCGAGACGTGCAGGCCCCGCTCATGCAGGCGTGACAGCTGCCCCTCGGGGTCGGGGAAGAAGCGCTCGTCCCACGCGAAGTCGGTCCACTGGTACTCGCGCATCCAGAAGCAGTCGAAGTGGAACACGCTCAGCGGGATGTCGCGCTCGGCCATCCCGTCGACGAACGCCTGCACCGTCTGCTCGTCGTAGCTCGCGGTGAACGACGTCGTCAGCCACAGGCCGAACGACCACGCCGGCACGCGCGGCGGGCGTCCGGTGAGCCCGGTGTAGCGGCGCAGGACGTCCTTGGGTGTGGGGCCGCCGATGACGTAGTAGTCGAGCGACTCGCCGCCGACCGAGAACTGCACGCGCGTGTTCACCTCGGAGCCGACCTCGAACGAGACCCTGCCGGGATCGTCGACGAAGACGCCGTAGCCACGGCTGCTGAGGTAGAACGGGACGTTCTTATAGGCCTGCTCGCTGGAGGTGCCGCCGTCGGCGTTCCAGATGTCGACGGTCTGGCCGTTCTTGACGAATGCGCCGAACCGCTCGCCGAGTCCGTAGATGCGCTCGCCCGGCTCGATCGACAGCTGCTGGTGCACCCAGGTCCCGCCCGCAGCGGAGGCCCCCGCACCGGTAATCCCCGCACCGAGAGCCCCGCCGCCGAGGGCCCCCGCGCCAACGGCACCGTCGCCGTTGATGTGCCCCACCGATCGCGGCAGCGACGTGGTGAGCACGCGGCCGTCCTGCACGAACTCGATCAGCCAGGGGCCCGAGCGCGCGACGCGCACCTGCAGGTCGCCGGAGGTGAGCACGCCGTGCTCGTCGTCGATGTCGACCCGGGGACGGAAGCCGTCTTCACCTGTGACCGCGAAGTCCGGGCCGCGGTGCACGCCGCCGGCGTGCCGCTGGACGCGCACCCTGATGGATCCGGGGGCCGGCGCGGAGAACGTCACGGTCAGCAGCGCCCGGTTGAGCGTGTCGCCCCGATGCTGCACGGCCGCGGTCGGCGCGTACACGGTCATCGTGCCGGCGTCCGCGTCGTGGCGGATGTCGTCCACCTCGACGGCGAACAGCGGGCTCAGTCCCGGCTGCGCGAGCCAGTATCCGTCAGTGAACTTCACGTGTCCTGCCTTTCGATCAGCACCATCGCGTCGCCGGGCGCGATCGCCACGGTCTCGCGCACTTCTTCGCCCGTGAGCAGGTCGCTGCCCCGTTCGTATGCGGCGGGCACGCGCAGGTGCGCGGGCGCATCGCCGTGGTTGAGGAGGAACAGCGCGTCACCGCGCCGCACGGCCTCCAGCAGCGGTGGCAGCTCCTGCCCGGGGAGGGCACCGGTCACCCCGGCCGCGGCCACGACCTCGTCCAGGACAGCGGCGAGCAGCTCGTCCGAGACGACGGCGCCGAGGTACCAGGCGGCACCGTCGCCGACACGGTGGCGGGTGAGCGCGGGGCCGCCGGCGAAGTGGCCGGCGGCGAAGGACGCGAGGACATCGGCGCCGTCGGCGCGCAGGCGTTCGCCGAGAACGGATGCCGTGGGCGCGACGACGCCAGTTCCCCACCCCGGCGCGAGCTCGAGCGGGGTCGGCTCGTCGGGCAGGCCCGCCCACTCCTCGCCGCTGACGCCGAGCAGATCGCGCAGCAGCGCAGGTGAGCGCCCCTGCAGGATCCGCGCCCGGTCGTCGGCGACGCCGCTGAAGGGACCGACTGCCACCTGCGCGCCCCGGGCCACCGCCGCGGACAGTGCTGCAGCCGCGTCGGGCTCGACGATGTAACTGTGCGGGGCGAGGACGACGTCATAGCCGTCGAGCGGCGCGCCGGGGCGTGCGAGGTCGACGGCGATGCCGCGCCGCCACAGCACCCGGTACCAGCGCACGAGCTGGTCGAGGGTGCGCAGGCGCGTCGTCGGGCGGGCGGGCTCCTCGCCCGCCCACCACGACGGCCAGTCGAACAGCATCGCGACGCGTGCGGCGACGCCGGTGCCGACGACGGGGCGCAGGCGCCGCAGGTCGGCGCCCTGACGACGCACGCCGCGGAACTGCACGCTGTCGGCGCCGGCGTGCGGCAGCATCGCGGAGTGGAAGCGTTCGGCGCCCATCGCGGCCTGCCGCCACTGGAAGTAGCAGACGGCGTCCGCGCCGCGGGCGATCGCCTGCAGCGAGTCGAGCCGCGCCCGCTCGGGCGACTTGGGCAGATTGTGCTCGCGCCACGAGACGGCGTTGACGGCCTGCTCCATCAGCACCCACGGGCGTCCTCCGCCGAGCGAGCGCATGAGGTCCTGGACGAGCGCGATCTCGACGGCCGAGTCGGGGCTGTCCGGGTCGGGATACTGGTCGTCCGAGACGACGTCGACCTCGCCGGCCCACGACCAGTAGTCGACCATATGGAAGAAGCCCATGAAGTTCGTCGTGACGGGCTGGACGGCCCCGGCATCCCGGATCTCGTCGCGCAGCTCGGTGTAGCACTGCCGCAGCTGATCGGACGTGTAGCGCTGGAAGTCGAGGGACTGCGCCGGGTTGACGAGGTAGGGCATGCGCCGGGGCGGGAGGATCTCGTCGAAGCCGGCATAGCGCTGCGCCCACACGGACGTGCCCCAGGCCTCGTTGAGCGCATCGATCGTGCCGTAGCGGGCCTGCAGCCACCGCCGGAACTCGCGCGCGGCCTCGTCGCCGAAGTCGATCTGGCCGTACTCGTTGCCCACGTGCCACATGCGCACCGCGGGGTGGCGCGCATAGCGCGCGGCCAGGTCGCGAGTGATCGCGCGTGCGTGCTCACGATAGATCCGGGATGCCGGGGAGAACTGGTTGCGCGAGCCGGCGGCCAGTCGCACCCCGTCACGGTCGACGGGGAGGGTCTCGGGGTGCCGGATGCCCAGCCACGGCGGGGGCGAGGCGACGGGCGTGGCGAGATCGACGGCGATGCCGTGCGCGTGCAGGAGGTCGAGGACCTCGTCGAGCCACTCGAACCGGCGCTCGCCCGGTGCGGGTTCGAGCATCGCCCAGCTGAATACGCCGACGGTGACCAGGTTCACGCCGGCCTGGACCATGAGCGCGACGTCCTCGTCCCACACATCGCGCGGCCACTGCTCCGGGTTGTAGTCGCCGCCGAAGCCGATCCCGAGGTCGGCGGACAGCGCGGCGAACCCGGCGCGGCCGAGGGAGCTCGGGGAGTCTGGCATGCGTGCGGGACCTCTTCGTCACGGGTGGCCTCGCGTGCCTGCGGCGACGGATCGCACGCATCATCGAAGCGCTTCAACAAACTGACCCTATAATAGCCACAGGGTCGATGTCCACGCGCGACGACGCACGTCGCGCAGCTCGCGAAAGGCCGGAGCACGCATGGTGACGATCGCGGATGTCGCGCAGAAGGCGGGCGTGTCGATCTCGACGGTCTCGTACGTGATGAGCGGCAAACGGGCGATCTCGCAGAAGACGCGCGACCGGGTGCAGGTGGCGATCGCCGAGCTCGGCTTCAGCCCGCACGCCGGCGCCCGCTCGCTCGCCTCGCGCAGCTCGAACGTCATCGGCCTGCAGGCGCCGCTGCGCACCGGTGTCGACGTGCACGTGATCATGCAGATCGTCACCGGCGTCGTCACGCAGGCGCGCACGCACGGATACGACATCCTGCTGCTCACGAGCGAGGACGCCTCGGCCCTGGACCGCGCCGCCCGCGGCTCGCAGGTCGATGCGCTGCTGGTCATGGACGTCGAGTCCGACGATCCGCGCATCGAGGCGCTCACCGACCTGCCGCACCCCAGCGTGCTCATCGGACTGCCAGCCGGAGCCGACGGCATCCCGTGCGTCGACTTCGACTTCGAAGCCGCCGGGCGGCTCGCCGTCGAGCGCCTCGCCGCAGAAGGGCATCGCCGCATCGCCCTGATCGGCTCGCCCGCCGAGGTCATGCAGCGGCACACCTCCTATGCCGACCGTCTGGTCCGCGGGTTCCTTTCCGCGTGCGCGGAGGCGGGCATCTCCGGGACGGTGCACCCCTGCCCGAGCGGCGCCGACGCCTCGCGCATCGTCGACGAGATCGTCGCGGCCGACCCCGATCTGACCGGGTTCCTCGTGCACAACGAGGCCGCCCTCCCCTACGTCACCGCCCGGCTCGTCGCGCACGGCCAGCGCCGCGCGCAGGCGCTCGGGATCATCGCGCTGTGCCCCGACAACATCGCGCAGGCCGTCCCCCACCCCATCGACAGCATCGACGTGCCCGCCGAGGAGATCGGCTCGACGGCGGCGGATCTGCTGTGCACCCTGCTCAGCGGAGGCGAGGCGCCGGCGGTCCGTCTGCTCGAGCCCCACCTGACGGTGCGGACGGGCGCGGCCGGCGTGACGGTCTGATCGGATGAAGTTCGACCCCGCGAGCCGCGTCCTGGACGGCCTGAACACGTTCCTGGCCTTCATCGCGCTGAACATCGTCTACCTCGTCTGCTGCCTGCCGATCGTCACGATCGGCGTCGCCACGAGCGCCCTGTACGAGGTCGCGATGCGATACGCCGACGAAGAGCGCGGACACCTGCTGCTGGACTTCTTCATCGCGCTGAAGCGCAACGCCCTGCGCGCCACCGCCGTCTCGCTGAGCCTGCTGGTGCCGTGCGTCGCGCTGCTGTTCGCCGGATTCTTCTGGGCCGGCCATCCCAGTGTCATCGCCGGCGGCGCCGCCGTGCTGACCTTCATCGCCGCGGCGTACGCGTTCGCCGCCTTCCTGTACGGCATGGCACTCGTCGCCGCGTTCGAGAACACGTTCCGCCAGACCCTCAAGAACGCGCTGCTGCTGCCGGCCGCCGAGCCGGTCCGGACCATGGCGATCCTCATCGTCCCGGTCGTCGTGGTGTGCCTCGCACTGCTGTTCCCGGCGTTCTGGGCGGTGGTCGTCACGATCGGGTTCTCGGTCGGCGCCTACGGCACCGCGTTCCTGTTCCGCAACGTGTTCCGCCGTCGCAGCGACGCCGCCTGACGCGCCGCGCCCCGGCATCCTCCGCTCGCGCGAAAGGGCCTGGGATGCCGTGGCATCCCAGGCCCTCGCGTGTCACCGGGTCAGCCGGCGAAGGTCTTCGTGACCGCGATGCGCGCGTCGTTCTGCGCCTTCGCGTTGGCCATGTCGACCTCGAGCACCTTGTCGAGTCCGAGACCGTTCGCCTTGTCCTGCAGCTCCTTCAGGAGCGACGCGAACTGGGCGTCGTTGTCGGCGAAGACGAGCTGCCAGGAGTACTGCACGACGATGGCCTTGATCTGGTTGCGCAGCGTCTCGATCTCCGAGCTGTCGGCCGGGGCCGTGTAGCTCGCGCCCGGCGCGACGAGGATCTGGTCGTTCGCCTCGAGGTACTCGATGGTGGTGGCCGCGCCCCCCATGTGCGCCGACCAGTCGTCCGTCAGCGGGTTCGAGGTCAGCTCCTGATAGCTCGGCCAGAACTTGTAGCTGTACGGGAACCCGGTGCTGGGGTCCGTGTCGATCGGCAGCACGGCGCTGATGTTCAGCGTCGAGGTGCCGTCGATGTAGCTGCCCGTGCCCCAGTCGGCCGGCACCTGAGCGTCGCCCTGCAGGAAGACCTCCTTGCCGAAGTCGGTCAGCTCGGGCTCGCCGGCGGCGTTGAGGTCCCACGTGAGGCCCTGCGGCCCGGCGGCGCCCATCGTCTGGCTGTTGTTGGACAGCGCGCCCTCGGCGGAGTACAGCCAGTCCACGAACGCGGCGATGCGCTCCGGGTCCTCGGCCTTCGAGCCGATCGCGAAGACCTGCTTGCCGCCGTACGCCTCTGCGCCGTACGAGAAGATCTGCTGATCCTGCATCGGCGCGATCATGAAGCCCTTGCCGTCCTTCATGTTCGGGTCGGTGTTGTACGCGGCCTGGCCCAGCCACGGCCACCACGAGAACAGCACCTGGCCGCCCTGGAACTTCGACCACAGCGTGTCGTAGTTCTGCGTGGTGGACTCGGGGTCGAGGATGCCGAGCTGGTTCGCCTCGTAGTACCAGCGCATCGTGCGGATGTACTGACCGTCCGTGTCGAGGATGCTCTGGTAGTCCGAGCCGTCGGCCTTGGCCAGCACGAACCCGATCTCGTCGTAGCCGTAGAAGCAGGTGGGCTGCTTGCCGGCGTTCATCATGTTGCCGTCCCAGTCGGCGAACAGCGACAGCGCGTACGTCTTCTTCCCGTTGTCCGCGGTCGGCTGCAGATCCTGCATCTGCTTCAGGACCGGGAGGAGGTCCTCGAGCGTCGTGATGTCGGGGTAGCCGGCCTGCTTGTAGAGATCCCACCGGAGGTACGGCCCGAACGTGGGGTCCAGGCCCTCCGAGGGCTCGGTCGGCTGCAGCGACGAGACCGACGACGGGAATCCGTAGACCCCGTCCTTGCCGTCGTTGAGCACCTCGACGGCCGTGTCGAAGCGCTGCAGGTGGGTCATCGCGTCGTAATAGCCCGCCGCGTCGAGGACGAGGCCGCCCTGGATCAGCTCATCGAGCTTCTCGCCCTTGTCGGTGATGATGAGGTCACCGAGCTCGCCCGCCGCGACGCGGGTGTTGTAGAGGGTGTCGCCGCCGCCGGCGACGTTGGGCGCGATGATGTTCAACTTCATGTTGAACTTGTCCTTCACGACCTTGCCGAACCAGCCCTCCTGCATGCCCATGTAGTTGGCGAGGCCGTCGAACACGTCGATCGTGATCTCCTCGTCCCACGACGTGGGGAACGAGCCCGTACTCGTCTTCTGCGGTGTCGGCGCCTCCGAGCTGCAGGACGCGAGGGCGCCCACAGCCATGAGCGCGGCGGTCACGACCGCAGCAGTCCTCTTCAGCTTCATTGCTTTCCTTTCTCGGGTGGTGTGTGGTCGAGCTGTTTCCGGATCAGCCCTTGACGGCGCCCAGCATGATCCCCTTCACGAAGAAGCGCTGGAACAGGGGGTAGATGAAGATGATGGGCAGCACGACGATCACCGAGATCGTCATGCGGATGGAGGTCGGCGTCTGCGTCGTCGCCGCCCCGATGATGGCGCTCATGTCGCCGCCGGAGTTCGCCATCGCCTGGGCGAGGCTGTTGGCCTGGTTGATGAACATGTAGAGCAGGTACTGCAGCGTGTACAGGCTCTGATCGGTGATGTAGATCAGCGTGTCCTGGAAGCTGTTCCACTGCGCGACCGCCGAGAAGATCGCCACCGTCGCGAGGATCGGCGTCATGTTCGGCAGGTAGATCTTGAAGAAGATCTGGACGATGTTCGCGCCGTCCATCTCCGCCGCCTCCTGGAGGGATTCCGGCATCCCCTCCACGAAGGTCTTGACGAGGATGATGAAGAACGGCTGCACGATGAACGGCAGCACGTAGACCCAGAAGTTGTTCGTCAGGCCGAGGTTGCGCATGATGATGAACACCGAGATCAGCCCTGCGCTGAAGTACATCGTGACGATGACGAAGCGATACCAGAACTGCCGGCCCCACATCCGCTGCTGCGTGAACATGAACCCGAGGAAGGCCGACGCCAGCACGGTGGCGATCGTGCCGATGACGGTGCGGGCGATGCTGACGACGGTCGCCAGCGGCAGACCGCGCAGCTGGAAGACCTGCTCGTAGTTCGAGAAGTGGATGCCGGTGGGCCACCAGCGCACCTCGCCGGCGGCGGCGAGGTCGTTGGCGCTGATCGAGTTGATGATCAGGTAATAGAACGGGTACGCGCAGAGCACCACCATCGTGAGGAACACCGTGTAGTTCACGATGGAGAACACGAGATCGCCGCTGCGGTGCCGCCGCACGGAGGTCGAGACGCTGGTCACTGTCGCCCCCTCAGACGATCGACTGGCCGCGGACGCGCTTGGCGATCGCATTGACGGTGAACAGGAGGATGACCGAGATGACGCTCTTGAGCATGCCGACCGCGGTCGCCATCGAGAGGCTGTTGCCGGTCATGCCGATGTTGTAGACGTACAGGTCGAGGACCTGGATGTACTCCTTGTTGAACGCGTTCTGGAACACGTAGTACTGCTCCATGCCGTTGTTGAGCAGGTTCGCGATCGAGAGCAGGAGGAGCACCAGGTAAGTCGGCATGAGCTGCGGCACGGTGATGTACCACATCTTCTGGAACCGGCCGGCGCCGTCGATCTCGGCCGACTCGTACAGCGACTGATCGATGCCGGCGATCGCGGCGAGGTAGATGATCGCGCCCCAGCCCAGCCCCTTCCAGACGCTCCACAGCGTCATGGCGAGCCAGACGTTCTGATCCGTGTCGAGGAACTTGATCGGCATCGTGATCAACCCGGCATCGGTGAGCACGCTGTTGACCAGTCCCGTGGTCGAGAACAGCGAGAAGGCGATCATGTAGACGAGCACCCACGAGATGAAGTTGGGCAGCGTCGTCAGGGTCTGCACCGCGTTGCGGAACCACTTGGCGCGCACCTCGTTGAGGAAGATGGCGAACGCGAGCGGCAGGACCGAGGTCGCGATGCCGAGGAAGCTGATCGCCAGGGTGTTGATCAGCACCTGGCCGATCTGCGACATCTGCGTCGGCGAGCTGACGAGCAGTTGGAACCACTGCAGGCCGACGAACTCGCTCCCGTCCAGCCCGAGCGCCGGCTTGTAGTCGTAGAGGGAGTAGATCCAGCCGTAGAGCGGAAAGTAGGAGAAGAGGAAGACGAGGATCAGGAACGGGACGATGCACAGGAACATCCCGTACGAGCGGCGACCGCCGGCCTGGGCGAATCGGCGGCGACGCTCCCTCGAGGGCGTCTCGTCGAGGGCGGTGACGGTCGCCTTCTGCAGCACGGCGGGCGCGGTCACGACGCGATCCCCTGCACGTCGGCGCCGACCGTCGGCCGATGCGCGAGGCACTGATCCATGTCACTCCCTTGTGGGTCCGGCGCGACCCGCGCACTGCGCGGCACCGGATTTGTCGAATCGCTTCGACAAAAGATAAGCACGAGAAGCCGCCCTCGTCAAACCTCGCCCGATAACGCGGAGGTAACGATTGGGAGCGCTCCCGAAAGATCGCACGATGTTTCGCTGACGCACACAACCCCCTTCCCGTGGCGCCGACCACGCGTACGGTGAGGCGCATGGACGGCTTCGCCGCGGTCGACTATGCATTCGCGCGAGAGGTGCTGCAGCGCGGAATCGCGGCGCTGTACCTCGTCGCGTTCTGCTCGACGCTCGCGCAGTTCCGCGCCTTGCTCGGCGAGCGCGGGCTGCTGCCGGTCCCCGACCTGCTGCACTGGGATCGGCGGAATCGGGATCGGCGGCATCGGGATCGGCGGGACCGGGATCTGCGGGACCGGGACCTGCGTCCTCGGGCGCGTCGCACGCTGCTGCGCCCGACGCTGTTCCGCTATCTCGCGTACACCGACCGCCGACTCGTCGCCCTCTGCGCGGGCGGGATCCTGGTCTCGGTCGCGCTCGTGGCGGGGCTGCCGCAGCTGACGGTCGGGTGGGTGCCGATGGCGTGCTTCCTGCTGCTGTGGCTCGGCTACATGTCGATCGTCAACGTCGGACAGACCTTCTACGCGTTCGGCTGGGAGATGCTCCTGCTCGAGGCCGGGTTCCTGGCCGCCTTCCTCGGCGCGCGGGACGAACCGCCGCCGACGGTGATCATCGTCCTGTTCTGGTGGCTCGTGTTCCGGCTCGAGTTCGGTGCGGGGATGATCAAGATCCGCGGGGGACGCGAATGGCGCGACCTGACCGCCATGACCTTTCACCACGAGACGCAGCCGATGCCGGGGCCGCTCAGCCGCCAGGCGCACCTGCTGCCGCGCTGGTTCCACACGCTGGAGGTCGTCGGCAATCACGTCGCGCAGCTGATCGTCCCGTGGTTCCTGTTCGCGCCCCTGCTCGCCCTGTGGCTGCCGGGGCCCGCCCCCGCCCTCGTCGGCGCCGGCGCGGCGGCGATCGTCATCGCGACGCAGCTGTGGCTCGTGCTGACGGGGAACTTCGCCTGGCTCAACTGGGCGACCATCGTGCTCGCCTTCGCGGCGATCGGACTGCCCGGGCCTGTCACGACGGCCGCGGGGCTGTCCCCGCCGTGGCTGATCGTGACGAGCGCCGTCGGCGTGCTCTACGCCGCCATCAGCGTGCCCGCCGTCCGCAACCTGTTCGCACGCCGGCAGCTCATGAACGCCAGCTTCAATCGCTGGCAGCTCGCCAACGCGTACGGCGCGTTCGGGACGGTGACCAAGGAGCGCATCGAGATCGTCGTCGAGGGCACCGCAGACGACGACGCAGCCACGGCGGCCTGGCAGGAGTACGCGTTCAAGGGCAAGCCGGGCGACGTCCGGCGCGTCCCACGGCAGTTCGCGCCGTATCACCTGCGGCTGGACTGGCTGATGTGGTTCCTGCCGCTCGGGCGCGGGCTGGAGGACTGGTTCCTCGTGTTCCTGCAGCGGCTGCTCGAGGCCGATCCGGCCACGACGGCGCTCCTGCGCGACGACCCCTTCGCGGGCGAGCGCCCGCGCTGGGTCCGGGCCGTCGCCTACCGGTACCGCTTCGCGACGCGGGAGGAGCATCGGCGGGACGGCGCCCACTGGGTGCGCGAGCGGCTCCAGGTCGTCGCAGGTCCGTCACGGCTGCGGTGAGGTCGCGCGACGCGGTGCCGGCCTCGGGCTGCCTGCGAACCCCTGGCTGAGCCCGCACGCGCGGGTCTAGGGTGACAGGGGAGGCACGCATGGGAACCCTCTACTACGGCGGCTCGGCCTCGCCCATCCACATCGAGGATCGCGCACTCGCGCACGTGAAAGTCGTCATCGCCACCAAGCTGCGCCGTTCCGAGAGCTTCACGCTCTCGTGGCGCCACCCCGACGATCAGCCGCGCGGACGCAGCACCATCTGGCTGCATCCCTCGATCCCCCTGCGCTTCGTCTTCGACGAGCCGGTGGCGCCGCCGCTGAGCCGGCAGTGGATCGAGGAGCTCGCGACCTCGGCCAGTTCCTCGGGCGGCATCGTGCTCGTGGCCGAGAACGTCACGGCCTCGCCGGAGGCGACCCAGCCTGACCTGTGACGCCGCGCAGGTCAGGACGCACGCGGCAACGGCGGCGTGTCATCGCCGTAGACCTTCGCCCACTCCGTCCTGAGATCGTCCTCGAAATCGTCGCCCTGCTGCATCATGCGCTGCTCATCGGCCGGCCGGATGGACGGGGGTTCATCCGGGGTGCGGGTCGTCGTCATGTCTTCGTCTCCTCATGGTCGCGTGTCGGCAGATCCTTCACGGCGGGGCCTTCGATGACCGCTCCGGCGGCGGTGAAGCGCGAGCCGTGCAGCGGGCAGTCCCAACTCGATTCGGCGTCGTTCCAGCGCACGATGCCGCCCAGATGGGTGCAGACGGCCGAGACCCGGCAGATCTGCCCGTCGATGCGGGACTCGGCGACCGGCCGCACGCCGCGGCGCACGATGCCGCCCCGTGACGGGTCGGCCGGCGGCTGCCGCGGCACGACCCAACCCGTCACGAGACGGCCGGCGACGCGCCCGTTGGCGACGACCGTCTCGCCGACGTCGCGCAGTCCGGTGCGGCGGCGGCGCAGGCGCATCGCCCACTCGGGCGTCGTTCCGGAGAGGTCGCCGGCGAGCGTGAGCGCTGCCGCCGCGGCGTTGGTCATGCCCCACTTCGCGAATCCGGTCGCCACGTGTACACGCGCCCTGCCGCCGGGAAGCCGACCGACGGCAGGGACGCGCGAGTTCATGGTGTAGTCCTGCGCCGCCCACCAGGCGACGCGAGCGGCGTCGGGGTGATGCCGCAGCACCCAGGCGTCGACTCCGCGCAGTCGCGCGCCGACATCGCCGCGCCCCGTGACGTGGTCACCGCCGCCGACGATCAGCACGGGATACCCGTCCGGGTCCCGCGCACCGCGCAGCGACCGGGCCTCCCGGTCGGCGGACAGGTACATGCCCTCGGGAGGCAGCTCGTCCCCGCGCAGCCGATAGGCGGCGACGACCTGACGATGGGGGGTCAGACGCGCGAAGAACAGTCCGCGATCGAGCATCGGCATGCCGGTGGCCAGGACGAGGTGCGCGGCCGTGACGGGGCCGCGCGATGTGTCGACGCGCACGCGCCGCTCCGAGATGTCGATGCCGAGCACGCGGGTGTGCGAGACGATCACGCCACCGAGATGGCGGATCCGCCGGAGCAGCGCTTCAGCCGCCAGCATCGGGTGGAGCTGGGCCTGTCCAGACAGCAGCAGCGCGCTCCGCACCGGGAACGGGAGCCCGATCGACCCCGCACCGAGCACGGCCGGCGAGCGGCCGGCGACGTCCATCGCCTCGGCCTCGGCGCGCAGTGCGGCCTCGCCGAAGGCGGTCGTGGCGTACGTGTACGCGGCGCGGGGCTCCCAGGCGCCGGGCACGTCGATCAATTCGCGGTGCAGCCAGCGCTGCCCGGCCGCGTTCGCGTCGAGGTAGGCGCGCAGCACGTCGTCGCCTGCGTGTCGGCGGATCTTGCCGAGCGTCGTGCCCTGCAGCAGGCTGACCTTGCCCGTCGTCCGGGAGGTCGTCCGGCCGCCGAGCGCACCGGCATCCAGCACAGCCACCTGACGGCCCTGCCGGCACAGCTCGAGCGCGGTCGCCAGTCCGGCCAGCCCCGCACCGGCGACGACGATGTCGACGCCGTCGGGAAGCCGGGCATCGCCGACCGGCTCAGGCGCCGTGCGGCGCCAGAGCGAGACGGGGTCGACCGCGGGCATGGGCACGGCGCGTCAGAGAGCGGCCAGCGGCGGCCGGTGCGGAATCGGAATGGGCTTCGTGCCGCCTCTGGTCGGGGTCTCCGCGAGCAGCGCCGATGCGCCGCGCAGAAGGTCGCCGATCGTCGCGTACGTCGCGGTCCCGAAGCCGTAGGCGACCCACGTGACCTCGTAGAGGCCGTCTTCGCGCTGCTCGACGTACGCCATCACGTTCTCGGCGTTGCACGGGGCGACCGACTGGTCGCACAACCGCCACGCCGACTCTGCCAGCGGCTCGAGCGTGAGCCGCCGTGCGGAATGCGAGTGCATCGCTGCCTCCCTGCATCGGTGCGCCATCTGGGGGCCCGCCGACATGCCGTCCGGCCCGGCGGGAATAGTGTGCCCCCACTCTCTCCCCGCTCCCTCGGATGGCACAGGGGCTTGACACCGCCAGAAGGCGCGGTTAGGCGCGCGGGCACGTTGCCGGATCATGCCCGCGCCGCGGGCCGCTACCGCAGTCGCCGGGGGTTGTAAACCCGCTCGGCCGTGCCGCCGCCGCGTCCTATCGTGCCTCCATGACCGATGACTTCCTGCCCCGTCGTGCGATCGTCACCGCCTCCGACTCCGGCATCGGCGCAGCCACCGCCGTCGCACTCGCCCGCGCGGGCATGGACGTCGGCATCACCTGGCACAGCGACGAGGACGGCGCGAACGCGACCGCCGCCGCCGTTCGCGACGTCGGCGTGCGAGCGGTGGTCACGCGGTTCGACGCGACGGACGTCGATCACGCCGCCGCCACGCTGGACGTGCTCGCCGACGAGCTGGGCGGACTCGAGGTGTTCGTCAACAACGCCGGCGGCGGAGGCGGCACCGCGTTCCTCGACCTGTCGACGCGGGACTGGCGCCACGAGGTCGCCCTGAACCTCGACGGTGCCTTCGTCGGCATGCAGGCCGCGGCACGGCGGATGGTCGCGGCCGGCGGCGGCGGCCGCATCGTCGCCGTCACGAGCGTCCACGAGCACCAGCCGCGCGTGGGATCGGCGGCGTACGTCGCCGCCAAGCACGGGCTCGGCGGCCTGGTCAAGACGATGGCGCAAGAGCTCGGCGGGCACGCGATCACGGTCAACGCGGTCGCCCCGGGCGAGATCGCGACCCCGATCAACGACATGGATGCCGGGGACGCCGAGCGCACGCACCGGCACGGGGTCCCGCTGGCCCGACCTGGCACCGCGGACGAGATCGCGGCGGTCATCGCGTTCCTGTCGTCACCCGCGGCGTCGTTCGTCACCGGCGCCAGCTGGGTCGTCGACGGCGGCATGCTCACGATGGGCCCGCAGGGCGGCTCCCACCTGTCGTCCGACGCCTGGCGCCGTGGCTGATCCTCAGTCGTCGCGGTCGGCCAGATGCGCGGCCAGCGCGGCGAGCTCTTCCTGACCGAGGTTCAGTCCCGCCTGCTCCGTGCGCTTCTGGAGCAGCTCGACGATGCGCTCGATCGGGGCGTCGGGCAGGTCCGCCCGGGTCTGGGCCACGATCCCCGAGAGCTTGTCGATGTCGTCGGCGTTGTTCTGCGACATCGCCGGCAGGGCCTGTTCGTCCGCGCCCGAGAGCTCATGCTGGGACTCGCCCGCCGTGAGCGTGTCGCGTCCGTCGTCGTGGCCGTGGTGATCGTGGCCGCTCGCCTCGGGGACTCCCGTGATGCCCGGCTCGTTCTCGCGTTGCTGGTTCATGCCGTCAGCTTCGCCCCCGTGCGCGCCTCGGGGCAGGGACTTGACCGTGCTGCGCGGTTGGCGTAAGGCCTCACTCGGACTCGACCGCGCTCTCGCGATGGGGTGCGCCGACGGGCTTGGACTCGCTCGACCCGCGCTGGCGCAGGTAGATCGAGAACGCGACCATGGCGCCGACGGCGAGGAACTCGGACTGCCAGTTCTGCAGCGTGCGGTTCCAGAACTCGGGCGAGACGACGTAATCGAGCCAGGTCTCGGGCGGCAGGCCGTGCTGCGCGTTCTCGTCGTTCGCGACGGTGAGCCCCGCGAGCGATTGGGCGAGCCAGGAGAGGGCGAAGACGGTCCCCATGACGATCAGCAGCGAGTTGGAGTAGAGCCAGAGACGGATGCCGCGGACCTTCGCCCACGAGGGCGAGTCGTGGCGCGCATGGGGACCGACGAGCTGGTCGCGGTCGGTTCCGACGCCCGCGTCGCCCGGCTTCTTCGACTCGGGCGACCCGCGCTGGACGAGCCAGACCGTGCCGAGGATGAACAGGAAGAACTGCAGGAACTCGGACTGCCAGTTCTCGGCGACGTCGACGAGGAACGCCGACGACGTGATGAAATCGAGGTAGCCGACGGGCTCGTCGCCGTGCCGGATCAGCTCCTCGTTGCCGTCCGCGTGACCGGCGAGCGACTGACCCGCGAGGGCCAGCACGAAGATGGCGAAGAACGCCAGGCTCAGCCCGTTGTCGCGCACGAACCGGCGCGCGACCTCGCCTCGCGCCATCTCAGCGCCCCATCAGCGGCAACGAGACCATCACCGCGAGACCCGCCGCGATCACGACCAGCCATCCCCAGAACACCACGCGCATGCCGGCTCGCGCCGTTGATTCGTCCGTCATACCCGGAGGATGCCGGGACGCGCGGCCGCTGCGCCAGGCCCTTGACTACGCGCTCGTCGCCGGTTCGTCGAGCGCGCCCATGTCGGGATCGCTGAGGATGTCGGCGCGGGGCGGCTCGAACGGCACCTCGTCACCGGCATCCGTCCCCTCTTCGGGTCGCTGCGCGGGCACATCGCCCTCGGCGGGCGGGTCGACGTCGGGTTCGGGCAGATCGGGCTGGGGCGGCAGGCCCGTGTCGGGGTCGACCTTGCGGTCGGGGTGCTCGGGGTTGCTCGTGTTCATGACGATCTCCTGTCGGTGTCGTCTGTCGAGCGTGGCCGATCCCGCTGGCGGTGCACACGGGGTTGACGGCGTTCCGGCCGGCGGCTATGGCCGGCTCCTACCCCGCCGCCCCGTCCCACTCACCGGCCGCGAGGAACCGGTCCATCCGAGCGCGCTGCGGCGCGAGGTCGAGCCCCTGCTCGCGCACCCACGCGTCGTCGAAGTACGTGCCGGCGTAGCGCTCACCGCTGTCGCACATGAGGGTGACGACGCTGCCCGTCACCCCGGTCGCCTTCATCCGCGCGATCACCTGGAAGGCGGCGACCAGATTCGTCCCCGTGGACCCACCCGCCCAGTGCAGCGTGCGTTCGCGCAGCAGCCGCACCGCCGCGATCGACGCCGCATCGGGCACGCGGAACGCGTCATCGATCACGCCGGGCAGGAACGACGGCTCGACGCGCGCCCGCCCGATCCCCTCGATGCGGGAGCGTCCCTCGCAGACGGGGTCCGGCTCGCCGCGCCACGCATCGTAGAAGACCGACCCCTCGGGATCCGCCAGCGCGATCCGTGTCGCGTGGCGGCGGTACCGCACATAGCGGCCGAGCGTCGCCGACGTGCCGCCGGTCCCCGCGCTCACGACGATCCAGCGCGGGATCGGATGCGGCTCGCGGGACAGTTGCCGGAAGATGCTCTCGGCGATGTTGTTGTTGCCCTGCCAATCGGTGGCCCGTTCGGCGTACGTGAACTGATCGAGGTAGTGCCCGCCACAGTCGCGTGCGAGCCGCTCGGCCTCGGCGTAGACCTCGCCGGGGTCGTCCACGAAGTGACACCGGCCGCCGTAGAAGGCGATGAGACTGAGCTTCTCGGTGCTCGTCGAGCGGGGCACGACCGTGATGAAGGGCAGGCCCAGCATCCGGGCGAAGTACGCCTCCGACACCGCCGTCGACCCGCTCGATGCCTCCACGAGCGTCGTGTCCGGGCCGATCCACCCGTTGACCAGCCCGTACAGGATGAGCGAGCGCGCCAGCCGGTGCTTGAGCGACCCGGTCGGATGGCTCGACTCGTCCTTCAGGTAGAGGTCGATCCCCCACTCGCGCGGCAGGGGGAACGTGTGCAGGTGGGTGTCTGCGCTCCGGTTCGTGTCGCGCTCGAGCGCCGCCAGCGCACCGCGCACCCACTCGGCCCGCGTGTCATCGACCCTCGTCATCGCGTTGCACCTCCCCCGCCATCATGCGGCACGAGGCCCTCCGGTCATGCGTGTGTCAGTGGGTGTCTTCGGCTTCGGTTTCGGTGCGGTCTCCGGACCAGAGGGTGTGGAAGGTGCCGGTCTTGTCGGTGCGGCGGTAGGTGTGGGCGCCGAAGAAGTCGCGTTGTCCCTGGATGAGGGCGGCGGGCAGGCGTTCGGCGCGCAGGCCGTCGTAGTAGGCGAGGGAGGAGCTGAAGGCGGGGGCGGGGATGCCGGCTCCGGCGGCGATCTGCACGATCTGCCGCCAGGGGTCCTGGGCGCGGCCGAGCGCCTCGACGAAGTACGGGGCGGTCAGCAGCACGGGCAGTTCGGGCTGGGCCTGGTACGCGTCGGCGATGCGGTTGAGGAACTGGGCGCGGATGATGCAGCCGCCGCGCCAGATCTTGCTGACCGCGCCGAGGTCGATGTTCCAGCCGTACTGGGCGGCGCCGGCACGGATCTCGTCGAAG
>Ga0160457_1000408_pt1 | contig 21992 bp, 16 predicted proteins | sample HID1972M_E6MG_FD_108242 | JGI IMG/M metagenome (GOLD analysis project Ga0160457, IMG submission 108242) | Enriched pill bug-associated microbial communities from UW Madison campus, WI, USA - HID1972M_E6 MG | ecosystem: Host-associated > Arthropoda: Insects > Digestive system > Unclassified ... | reverse complement strand
GTGGCTTTACCTTTAAAAAGAAAGCTATAGTATTCCATAAAAGCATAAAAAATATGCCGCCCAAAATGGCGATCACTACCAGTCCGGTGGTCTTGACAAGCAGTTTGGCCGTATAGTCGGTTCTTTCTCTCCTGATGAGTTTCATAAGCCATTATTGATTGAAGGTATGATGTAATAACCTGATGACTGAATGATCTTTTTCCCGGCCTCACCTTGTTCGTAAGCGATAAATGCAGCTACTTTTTCCCAGGAGGTTGCCGGAATGAACTGGTACAGGGGCCTTTGAAAATAATAATGTCTGGCCATAATAGCCTTTTTATCCAAAGGGGAAATTGCAGCCTGGCCAGGCTTTTCACTGATCTTTAACACCTTGACTGGCTGGTTAACACCATTGTGAAGAATATAACCGACCCCGACATAACCTATACCGGAAGCATCAGTTTTAATGCCTTCCAGGATCTGTGCGTTGCCGTTCATTTCCTTGGCGTCCCGGCTGAATTCTATTTTTAATTTTTTACTGATAAAAGAATGCGTCCCTGAGTTGCTTTGCCTGCCGTAAATGTTAACTGCGATATCCTGGCCTGTTACAGGTTTCCAGCTTTTATACTGTCCGTTCAATAGCTTCCTTAAGGTGCCGGCATCAATAGAATCAAGCGGGAAACTCTTTTGTACAATAAAGGCTGTGGCATCCTCTGCAAAAATAACCGTGCGGATCTTTATGCCCCTGACCTTGAACAGGTTTTTTTCTTCTGCATTCAGCGGCCTGGATGAATTGGCAATATCCGTTTGTCCGTTCAGCAGCGAGGCGATCCCCAGGCCTGAACCGCCGCCGGAAACGGCCAGGCTATACGTCTGGTTTACTTTGTAGAAATCTTCAGCGAGGGTAACGGCCAGATTAACTTCGGTATCAGACCCCTTTACCTTGATAGATTTGTCGTTGTTTGCACAGGAAACCAGAAAGAAAGCTATCAGCAAAACCGCGTACTTCATAAAAACGATTGATGATCCAATTCAAAAATAACGTTTCAACGTTAGCTTATTGTTAAATCTGTCAGGGTCAAAGGCCAAATCAACCGGATAAAAGAGAAGAATGACCCTCTCAACAAACACATTTGAACTTTTTAGAAAAGCCGTACGTCCATAACAACCATACCTTTGTTGGATAATTAAAATATTAACAATGAATAAGACAGTTTTAATAACCGGCGCATCTGCCGGGATGGGAAAAGAAACAGCGAAGTTGCTTGCCGCCAATGGTTATACTGTTTATGGCGCTGCCCGCAGGATAGAGAAAATGAACGATCTCGTACCATTGGGTATCAAAATCATGGCCATGGATGTGACGAATGAAGATTCAATGGTTAAAGGCCTGCAACAGATTATTGATGCAGAAGGGTCCGTTGATATCTTGATCAACAACGCAGGTTTTGGCGCATACGGTGCTATTGAGGATATATCTATAGCTGATGCCAGGTACCAGCTGGAGGTAAATGTATTTGGCGCAGCAAGGTTAATCCAACTGGTATTGCCCAAAATGCGTGAAAAACATTGGGGAAAAATTATAAATATTTCTTCCATTGGCGGTAAATTTGCCACCCCTTATGGCGGCTGGTATCATGCCAGCAAATTTGCACTGGAAGGGTTAAGCGATGCTTTGCGGAATGAAGTAAAACAGTTTGGCATCGATGTCGTAGTCATTGAGCCGGGCGGGGTAAAAACCGAATGGGGACATATTGCCTTTGATAACCTGATCAGGAACTCGCTCAGTTCCGTTTATAGGGATACGATCAATAAACTTGCCGGGTTTATGAAAGCTGCGTTGGAAAAAAATGCGGACCCTGGCGTAATTGCAGTGCTGATAAAAAATGCGATTGAGGCAAAAAAGCCCGAATTAAGATATGTAGGGGGTTACGCCGCTAAACCGGCAATCCTTGCAAGAAAGCTCCTTTCAGACAAAATGTTTGATAAAATGTTAATGAGCCAGATGAAATGAGAGTTTGCAGCCATTCCTTTTTTAATTAAAATCTGCTATATTACTTCCATGAAAAAGGTACTTTATTCAATGCTGATCCTGGGTTTCGTATTACCGGTTCATGGCCAGAAAAAAGCAAAGCAGACAGATTATTATCCGCCGGCAAATTCATGGCAGCACCAAACACCGGTGCAGATGGGACTGGATGGTAAAGCGATAGGCCAGGCCATTGATTTTGCTAAAAGCCATGAGGCAAAAGCATCGCGTGATGGTGCATTAGCTCAATTTCAGAGTTTTGGTAAAGAGCCGTTCAGTGGAGCAGTCGGGCCATTAAAGGACCGGGCCGAGCCGGCAGGGATCATTATCTATAAAGGATATATTGTCGCCGAATGGGGTGATCCTTCCCGCGTAGACATGACCCACAGTGTCACAAAGAGTTTCTTGTCTGCAGTAGTAGGCCTGGCAGTTGATAAAAAACTGATTGGCAGCACTATGGATACCGTTGCAAACTATGTTCCGCCTGTGGAAATTTATCAGCCCGGAAGTGCCGCACAACCAGAACTGATCTATCCGTTTGAAACGGCGCATAACCGTAAACTGACCTGGGAGGTGATGCTGAGGCAGACCAGTGACTGGGAGGGTACATTATGGGGTAAAGCCGATTGGGCAGACAGGCCGCAGGGAGATATAAGCGAATGGAAAACACGTAAGCGTAATGAACCCGGCACGGTATGGAAATACAACGATACAAGGGTAAATGCGTTGGCACTTGCCGCAACAAACGTATGGCGGAGACCTCTTCCCCAGGTATTAAAAGAACAGATCATGGACCCGATAGGTGCATCCGGTACCTGGCGGTGGACGGGATACAGTAACTCCTGGATCGTACTTGACGGACAGCCTGTGCAATCCGTTAGCGGCGGGGGCCACTGGGGCGGGGGTATGTTCATTAACGCCTATGATATGGCAAGATTTGGCCTGCTTACACTGCATTATGGCAGTTGGAACGGCAGACAGCTGATCAGCAGGCAATGGGTAAAACAGGCATTAACGCCAACCCCGGCCAATACCGGATACGGCTATATGAACTGGTTTTTGAATACCAGCAAAAAACTGCTCCCTTCCGCTCCTGAAAGTTCCTGGGTGCATATCGGTAATGGTACCAACATGATCTATTGCGACCCTGAACATGACCTGGTTGTTGTTGCCCGTTGGATTGAGAGTAAGGAGATGGACGGTTTAATAAAAAACGTGCTCGGCGCTTTGCCAGGATCTACCACCACCGCTCATTAACGGGCTCTTGCGGACTTTTTTGGTTTTTCGGTTGTATTCGCGGGAACTTTAACAGGTGACGATTTCGGCTGTTTTTTCTCTTTCTGAACAGGGGCCGGGGGTATATCAAGCAGATCAATCACAGCGCCGTCCGGCTCCATGATAATATGCCCGTTGACAGTGGCATCAATATGAATGGTAATGTTTCCTGTAAGTACACCGTTTTGTTCAACTATAGTTTTTTCAGCGCAAAAAAGATTGCCGGATAGCTTTTCATTGCCAGCGCTGCAGGATAGCCCGAAACTTATACGGTATTCAGGAGTAAGATTCCCCTGAAAATTAACCTTCAAAGATTTTGCCGGTAAATGAGTATAAACTTCTGTTTTGCCTGTCATAAAGGCTGAAATTATTCAAGAAATGCTAACGAAGAGACCTATGGATAACACGGATATAATTAACGGTGTAATTGCTGCGGATATAGGGGGATCACATATAACAGCAGCGGTGGTCGACTTAGATAATAAACGTGTAGCAGAAGGTACAAGGATCAGGGCACCGATTAACAGCCGGGGAACTTCGGACGAAATTCTCAGAGCCTGGACAACTGTGCTGAAACAAGTGAAAGAATCGGCTGCGGTATCGGACAGGCTTGCGCTGGCTATGCCGGGACCTTTTGATTATACCAACGGTATTTCCCTGATAAAGGATCTGCATAAATACGAAGCAATTTATAATACGGATGTAAAGGCCCACCTTGCCCGGCATTTAGCTATCGAACCCGAAAATATTGTATTCAGAAATGATGCGGAGGCCTTTCTGCATGGTGAGGTTGTCGGCGGCGCAGCCAGAGACTGCAGCAAAGTGGCCGGCCTTACCCTGGGTACAGGCATGGGATCGGCAAAAAGCGTCAACGGGATAACGGAAGACCTCAATCTGGGCAGTACCCTTTATCTTGACAGCATTGCCGATGATTATTTTTCTACCAGGTGGTTCATCCAGCGGTATAAGAAGCTATCCGGTATTAACTGCAGCAATGTTAAAGAGATAATGGCTTTTGAGCACAGTAATGATCTTGTTAAACAGATCTTCAATGAATTTGCAGAAAACCTCTCACATTTTATCGGGAATTACCTGGAAGCAGAGCAGCCTGAAATATTAGTCATTGGAGGGAATATCTCAAAAGCACATCATTTATTCCTGAATGAAATAAAATACTGCTTGTCAGGGAATACTTATCAGCCATTATTCAGCATTGCAGAACTGGACGAAGATGCTGCGCTTATTGGCGCTGCCTTTATGTTCGTACCGATCCTCACTTAATTACAGGTCTGTACTTTAATGCCCGGCACACCGCCGGCGAAAATAAAATTTATAAGAATAGAGTATACAAAAAGGCTGTACCTGTCTATATATACATATCAAACCAATTAAACCAAATATTGATTATGGGATTTTTAAAATTTACAATTCACAAGGTATTTTTTGTCTTTCTCTTTTCCTCGATGGCCTTAGCCGCATCAGCTCAGGGACAGCTGGTTAAAGGAAAAGTTACTGACGCTGCCACCAATGACCCGATACCCGGAGTTGTGGTAAAAGTAAAAGGCACGTCCAATGCTATGGCTACTGATGTTAACGGAGCTTTCCAGCTTGGAAATGTAGCTCAGGGAGCCGTTTTACAAATCAGCAGTATAGGGTATGATACCCGCGAAATCACAGCAGATTTAGCCAAAGATATGGAAGTTAAACTTTCCTCCGCCATTGGTGATTTAAATGAGGTGGTGGTGATAGGCTATGGTACACAGAAGAAATCAGATGTTACAGGTGCTATATCAAGCGTTTCGACAGAAACACTGGTAAAAACAGCGAAAGTGAATCCGGTGGGTGCCTTACAGGGAGTGGTAGCCGGGGTGAACATTACCAGGTCTACTAATAAGCCCGGAGGTGGTTTTAGTGTGGATATCAGGGGAGTTCACTCTGTTACAGGAACTAATGCGCCTTTGGTGGTTGTTGATGGTGTGCCGGGAGCAGATCTGAGTAAAATTAATCCGGCGGATATAGAAAAAATAGATATCTTAAAAGATGCTTCCGCCACAGCGATATATGGTTCCCGGGGTACAAACGGGGTAATTATGGTTACCACAAAAAGAGGAACGACGGGTAAACCGAGAATTACCTACAGCAGCTACGTTGGTTTCAGGCAATATACCAATAAGCCGGATATGATGTCCGGAGATGAATATGTGCAGCTGGCCAGGGAAGCGTCCAGGGCGACCAATAATAATGTTTATCGTACAGATGCCCAGGTTTTCGGTGACCCCTCAGAACTAAAATCAGTGCAGGACCATAATTATTACGACTGGGTAGATGCGGTATCCAATCCGGTTCCCCAAACCAGCCATACGCTTTCAGCATCGGGCGGTACGGATGATGTGAAGTATACCCTTTCCGGAGGATATTATTATGAAGGAGGGATGTTAAAACCACAATCGTATACCCGTTATAACCTCAGGGCCGCATTAGATATTACAGCCAACAGTTATTTAGGATTTGGTGGAAGTCTTTATTTTACCCATGATATCCAGGAAACAGGTAACACTGATTTATTACAAGATGCCTACCGGATGCGGCCCACCCAGTTTCCTAACAGTTTAGTTGATGGAGCAGAATTTTTTAAATATTCCAGTAACGGTTTATTTAACCCTTTGGTAACACAGCGAAATGAGTTTAATAATATTAAAGGGAGTAATATTTTAGGTAACGCATACGTGAAAGTGACACCAATTAAAGGACTTGAATTACGCTCAACTTTTTCTCCTTATATGGTGAATACACAAACAGGCCAGTATAGGGGTGTATATACCAAAGCATTGCAGGGGACAGCCGCGGGAGCCACCAGTTCATTAAGAAAACAGACAAATACAAACTGGGTGCTGGATAATATTGCTAATTATAAATGGACCAAAGGAATACATAACCTCGATGTAACAGCGGTTTATTCCTTGCAGCAAAATCAACAGGAAGTTTTAAATGCCGCATCTAAAGATTTGTCTTTTAATTCTCTGTGGTACAATTTGAATGGAGGCGCCATGACTGCTTTCGGGTCTAATTATATACAGACAAACCTGCAGTCTTACCTGGGCCGCGTTAACTATAGTTTAATGAATAAATATTTATTAACCGTCAGCGCACGTTACGATGGCTCATCAAAACTGGCTGCAGGCAATAAATGGGCTTTATTCCCGTCTGCTGCAGTTGCATGGCGGTTAAGCGAGGAATCTTTTATCAAAGACCTGAGCTGGATAAATGATCTTAAATTACGCGTAAGTTATGGGCAAACCGGTAATGATACGGTTGACCCTTATCAATCTGTACAAAGTATTTCAGGATCACAATACTATTCTTTTGGTACTGATGTAATAGGGAATCTACCCAATAACCTTCCAAACCCTTCCTTAACCTGGGAAAGGACCTCCGAATATAACCTGGGCCTTGATTTCGGTTTATTCAAGGGCAGGATATCAGGTAGTCTGGAGTATTATAACCGCTTATCCAAAGACCTGATCATGCCAAGGAGTATTCCTGTTACGTTGGGTTACGCTTCCATTATTGATAATGTGGGGTCAGCGAGGAATAAAGGGGTGGAGTTAACATTGAATACCGTAAATGTGCAAAGTGAGAATTTTAAATGGAGTTCCTCTATAACTTTTGCCTATAATAAAAATGAACTTGTTGATCTTGGTTTTAAAGAAGATCTGGGCAAATATTCTCCGCAGTTAGCCGGTATAATGGGAGACTATAACAACAGGTGGTTTATTGGCCAGCCAATCCGTTCCAACTGGGACTTGATGACAATAGGCGTCTGGCAGTTAGGTGAAGAAGCCGAAGCAGCGAAATACGGACAGAAACCAGGACAGTTTAAAGTAAAGGATATGGACGGTGACGGTGTGATCAACGTAGATAAAGACCGTCAGCTGGATGGCTCCCGTACACCAAACTGGAATGGTGGTTTTACCAATACGTTCCAGTATAAAAACTTTGATTTTGCTGCACATGCTTATTTTAGAACGGGGGCAAGGGACAGAAACGCTTATTACGTATCCTATGCGCTTGAAAACAATAATCTGAATTTCAATAATTTAAGGAAAGATTACTGGACGCCGGAAAATCCTTCGAATACGATGGGACAACCTTCAAATATGGGACCATACAGGGATATTAATAACACAAGTAGTATAGGTAACTTAACGAGCGTGTCTCATGTGGTACAGAATACAGACTTCTTAAAAATAGCCTACCTGACTTTAGGCTATACCTTTAATAAAAGTTTCACCGACAAGCTGAAAATAAGCAATGTCCGGGTTTACGCAACAGTACAGAATCCCTTCACATTTTCAAAATACAGCGGGTTTGACCCTGAGCAGCCAAATGTTGCGGTTGCCAGCTCTGACCTGATGACAAGGAACACATTGTTTGGACTGGATTTTTCATTTTAACGACCAACATATAAATCATGAGAGCAAAGAAATATATCATAAAAGGGATGTTGCTTGTTAGTCTGCTGACTGCCGGAACTTCCTGCAAAAAAAGTTTTTTAGAAGAGAATAACCCTTCAAGCCAATCGACAGATCAGTTTTTCGCCACACGTGCAGGCTACGAAAACCTGGTAAACGGTGCATACAGTACCTTAAGAAGTATTTATAACAGTAAGGACTATCAAAACGTTACGGAACTGGGAACAGACATAGTAACGCAGAATTTTACAGGTAGTCTTCAGCCATTGAACCAGTATACCATTACGTTTGATTCCAATGAAGGAAGCATATCTGCTTACTGGAGATTGTTATATGCTGGCCTGAAAAATGTAAATGCGGTAGTTGACCGGGGCCCGAGTGTAACAACGATAGATAAGGACCCAGAGGGTATTGATCCGGCAGTGGTTACTCAGCGGGTTGCCGAAGGAAAAGCATTACGGGCTTTATATCTTTTTCAAATTGTTAGAAACTGGGGCAAAGCACCTTTAATTATCAATGAAACAATAGTGCCTTCCCAGGAGGCAACCCTCTCTGAGGCTCCTCAGTTCTATACCCAGATCTTAAAGGACCTGACGGATGCAATTGCGGTGTTGCCTGCCCGGCAAACCGGAGCAAATTACGGAAGAATGTCTGCTTCAGCAGCAAAACACCTGCGCGCATTGGTTTACCTGACAAGGGGATATGAGACTTACGCAGACGCGAACGATTTTACCAATGCTTACAATGATGCAGTGTCCGTTATTAACACTTCAGGCCACGCGCTGCTGCCGGATTTCCAGCAGGTACACCGTCAAAGCAATGAAACTAATAATGAAATTATTTTTTCTGTAGGGTTTTCAAACGCGGCGAATAACAATACCAATAACTGGCCTAAATGGTACCTGTTTCCTTATCGTGAAGGCTGGCAGGGCTTATCAAAAAGCGCTATCTACAGTAATGACGATGTGTTCGGTATCCCTACCAAGTATCTGTACCTGCTGTACGACTGGCAGAAAGACCGCCGTGCAGAAGTGACGTTTATGAGTCCTGTTAACGGTAACCCTGCTACCTCTACAGATGGCAAAAATAATGGTAAAAACTGGTTTCAAGCCACTAGTGCTGTGGCAGGAAAGTATGCCCTGGGAGATACGGTTATTTATTTTCCTGTACCAACGGACCCGAATTATAAACAATGGACTGATGCGGACCGCGCGAAGGTTAAATATGTAGTGTATAATTACCCAACCGGCGATCCTGCTGATGTGTCTGGCGATGATTATTACAAGGTTGCTTTCCAGACCAGCAATTCGAATACCAGGGCCTGGCTGCCGGTATGGAAGTTCAAAGATGCCAATACCATTTATAACGAAAGCAATGCTGGTTCAGGAACACGTGACATTTATATTTTCCGCTTAGCGGAGACTTACCTTATTGCGGCCGAAGCCGCAGTAAAAAAGGGAGATAATCCTAATGCGCTGTTTTATCTGAACAAAATAAGGGCAAGGGCTGAAAAGACAGCGGGTTCGCTGGTTAAGTCAGGAACGGTCACTATCGATGATATCCTGGACGAAAGGGCGCTGGAACTCTTTGGAGAGGCGCCCAGATGGAATGACCTGCAAAGAACTAAAAAGCTAAATGAAAGGGTGCTGAAATACAATTGGGATGCAACCCATATTACAGGTGGGGTTAGTTCCCAGCTCACCCTGGCCTCTACGAAATTCTATCTGCGGCCATTACCTTTATCATGGATAAATTCGATTTCAAATAATAGCGAAATCACGAATAATCCAGGTTGGTAAAACAAAGAACCGGATGACATTCATGTTGTCCGGTTTTTTTACATCCCGGCCAGGGCAGGTTATTGGCCATTGCCGTCTCAATAGGAGTTTTATCACCTAATGCTTCAGGTGCTCTCCTGGAATTATCTGCTGCCCAAACTTTCGGCTAATAGCTGTACCTGAGCAAATCTCCGGATAAGTAAGCTTCCGGAATGCTTTCTCAAAGCTTTGGTTAATTTACATTCTACTTCCTGTTGTGTTTCAATAAAATGGCTGATATTCGACTGATGTCGCATTGATTAGGGTGTAATTTTATTAATAATACATTTATAGTCAGGTTGAATTGAAAAATTGATAAATATTCTTTTATTTTTGCTAAACCGGTTTACGATACATAAGTTTGGTATACCAAATATTTACCAAACGAACGATGCATACCAGTCACCCCTCAGATTTAAACGAATGCGTTCTGCGTTCAGATAACCAAAATAAATCCTAAGCGTATGTCAAACACTAAAGAACTTATGGAGCTATGGCAGAAGGCCTGTGAAGGTGATCAAAAAGCCTATGCTGAACTGCACAAAAACCTTTATCCGGGATTATTTACTTATTCGGTAAAAATCCTTAAGGATACTGAACTTGCTGATGACTTGCTTCAGGACCTGTTTATTAAGTTCTGGCAAAACCGCATTAAGATTGGTTCAATTGCCTATGTAAAGGCATACTTCTACCGTTCGGCACGGTCAATCATCATTAATTATCTGCGTAGTCATAAGATTCTCGAAACCAGGAAAAGTAAAATGCCGGTGCCCGAAATGGAATTTTCACAGGAAGAAGTCATCCTGTTTACCGAGTCGGACGCTAAGCTTAAAGAGCAATTGGCCAATGCGCTGAATAAATTGCCTGCCAGACAGCGTGAAATGATCTATATGAGGTTTTATGAAAATATGGACTATATGCAGATCACCGATATTTGCGGGATAAAGTATCAATCTATAGTAAACCACATCCACCGGGGAGTACAAACCCTGAGAAAAGAAATGAGTGAAGATTTATTTGCTTAAACGCTGTTTAAGGCCTTTTTTTTCTTCTTATTGCTAAACCGGTTTATTCTTAACAAACACTGATGTAGTAATATTTATCGGATATATTCTGAAATAATCGGAGTATAAAAGAAATGTTATGCTGTCATGTTGGTATGATAGTCAAGGATGCCAACGATAATGCGGAAAATGAAGAAGGGGAAAAACTGCCGTTCTCTTTTAAAAAAAATGAAGTTCCTCCCGGGCAGGTAAAAGCGCATTGGGAGAAAATTGCTGTTGGAATTGCCAAAAATGAACGTAGCAGTAAAGCTCAAAAAAATATAAAAAATAACACCAGTAAATAATTAGATGAACATAAAACATTTTTTAACGATCTGCCTGGCAGTCGTCACATATAAATCTACAGCACAGCAAAAGGATTTACCTGTACAGAAGGTGATCAGGGTGGCAGAACAACAATTTGGAGAATTTACTGAAAAATACACCGATAGCACAAAGTATCCCCGCAGTACAAAAGCCGATGGTACCCTTGACCTTTCGGATGCCCGTGATTGGACCAGCGGTTTTTTTCCGGGGAGTTTATGGTACCTGTATTTGCTGACCAATGACAAAAAATGGCAGCAAAAAGCGGAAAAATGGACACAGTCGATTGGGGTAAATAAAAACAATACCGGGACTCATGATCTTGGGTTTATGTTATACGATTCTTTTGGGTTGGGGTATAAAGTGACTAAAAAATCTGAATACAGGGATATCCTTATCGAAGGTGCACGATCCCTGTCAACACGTTTTCATCCGGAAGTCGGTGCCATCCGTTCCTGGGACAATCCAGACTTTAGCTACCCGGTAATTATTGATAACCTGATGAACCTGGAATTTTTATTCTGGGCAACGAAAGAAACAGGTGATTCTTCTTTTTATAAAATTGCCGTTCAGCATGCTGAAACAGATAGCAAAGACCGCTTCAGAAAGGACAACAGCAGTTATCATGTGCTTGACTACGATCCAAAGACAGGAAAGCTGTTAAGGAAAATGACCCACCAGGGTTATGCAGACGAGAGCTGCTGGGCGAGGGGACAGGCATGGGGCATTTATGGGTACACTACACTTTACAGGGAAACAGGAAACAAGAAATATCTCGACCTGGCGGTAAAGGCCGCGGCTTATTATCTGGCACAGACCGATAAAATCCCCGATCATATTCCTTACTGGGATTTTCAGGCCCCCGACATTCCTGATGCTCCCCGAGATGCCTCTGCTGCGGCTATAACAGCCTCTGCTTTGTTAGAACTGAGCAAGTATACCACAGCGAAAAATAACTATTATAATAAGGCTGTCGAAATGCTTGTCAGCCTTACATCCGATAAATACATGGCTGTCCCCGGAAGCAATAATTATTTTATCACCAAACACAGTACGGGCCATAAGCCAAACGAAACTGAAATCGATGTGCCTATCGTATATGCGGATTATTATCTGCTGGAAGCGATCTACAGGTACCGGAATTACGCCACATTATCTTTAAAATAAGTTTCTTTTAACAATCAGTTATTCATGATTAAACGAAGGTTCCTTGCGGCATTTATTTTACTGCTGTTTTCTTTTTATACACAGGCACAAAGTACCGTCCGAAGCCCGGCGGACCAGGTTTATCCCTTGCTTGATGCAGCAAACTCCAGGTGGTTTTATTTTTCTTCCGCCTGCCGGCCGTTTGGCATGGTGAGCTTGTTTCCGGATAATAAAACGGACAGTGACTGGGGAAGCGGTTATCGTTATGCTATTGACACTATCCGTGCATTCAGTCACATTCATGAATGGCAATTATCAGGTGTCGCAGTAATGCCGGTTACTTTTTCGGCGGCAGACCTGACTACTTTATTCAATGACTATTCTTCCGGGTTTTCACATGACAGGGAAGAGGTTAAACCAGGTTATCATCAGGTCGTGTTAGACAGGTATAACATCAAAGTGGAATTAACGGCTAGTAACCGTGCGGGCTTTCATAGGTATCAGTACCCTTCGGGAAAGAGAAAAGCTGTGATTTTTGAACTTGGCGGAACCCTTGGGCCTTCTAAAATGATTGAAGGTGGTTTCGAAAAAATAAGTGCAACGGAAATAAGGGGTTATTCCATAAACGGACCGACAGGACGCCGCCCAAAACCATACCCGGTTTATTTCAGTGCAGTCTTTGAGCGGCCTATAAAAAAGATCTTTCTTTTTGAAGCAGGTAAGCTGCGTGAGGGCATAACTAAATGGAGCGGGGAAAATGGCAGAATCCTGGTAGAGCTGGCCGATGGCACTGTTCGGCCTGTCTTAATGAAGGTGGGGGTTTCCTTTACCAATGAGGCGGCAGCGGCCAATAATCTGCAAAAGGAAATTCCCCACTGGCAATTCGGGAAAACGGAAAAAGAGGCGGTGGCCCAATGGAATAGTATGCTGGGCAGGATTAAAATTGAAGGGGGTACGGAAAAACAACAAAGAAGGTTTTATACCGATCTTTGGCATGCTGTACAGGGAAGAAGAATAATTAATGATATAGACGGTAAATATGCAGATTGTACAGGCCCGGCGAGAATGATCAGGCAGATCCCTCTGAATGATGGAAAAGTAAAGTTCAATATGTACAATTCAGATTCCTTCTGGGGGGCACAATGGACATTGAATACACTATGGCAGCTGGTCTATCCTGAAGTTGCCGAAGATTTCTGCAATTCCTTTCTGGAATATTATAAAAACGGCGGGCTCATCCCGCGTGGCCCTTCAGGGGGTAATTACACTGCTGTGATGACCGGGGCACAAACTACACCGTTTTATGTCGCCGCCTGGCAAAAGGGGATCAGGGGTTTTGACATTGACCTGGCTTATGAGGGGCTGAAGAAAAATCATATGCCCGGAGGAATGATGAGTAAAGCGGGGTATGAACACGATACCTTCAAAGGAGGCGGCCTGGAGTATTATATAGATAAAGGTTATGTATCGTATCCATTAGCTGATACTACATATGGGATGCATCAGGACGGGGCTGCCCAAACGCTTGAAAATGCCTATCAGGACTGGTGTCTGGCACAGTTGGCAAAAAAAATGAACAAGGCTGATGATTACGCCTATTTCAATAAGCGATCTGCCAATTACCGTAATTTATATAATAGTGCAGAAGGCTGGATGGTGCCAAAAGACCGGCAGGATAACTGGAACCTCCCTTATGACCCCCTGCTGTATGAGCATGGATTTGAGGAAGGCAATGGAGCCCAGTATACCTGGTTTGTGCCCCATGACCTGGATGGCCTGTTTTCGTTAATGGGCGGAAAACAGGCCGCGATAGCCAAACTGAATAAACAGTTTGAACTGTCCCGGCCTTACCGGTTTAGTGATGAGCATCCGGAAAAAAGTGAAAAATTTGTAAACGACAAGAGGATATGGATAAATTACTCCAATCAGCCAAGCATCCAGACCGCTTTTATTTTCAACTATGCAGGCGCACCCTGGTTGACGCAGTATTGGTCAAGGACGGTGATTGACAGTTCCTATAGTGCACTCTCTCCATACTTCGGTTATAACGGGGATGAAGATCAGGGTTTGATGGGTTCTTTAAGCGTCTTAATGAAGACCGGGATTTTTCAGATGACCGGGGGATGTGAGGACAATCCAAAATATGAAATCACGAGCCCTGTCTTTGACAGGATTACGGTTACCCTTGACCCAAAGTACTTCAAAACAACAAAATTCATCATTGAAACCAAAAATAATTCGGCAGAGAATAAATATATTCAGTCTGCTACTTTAAATAACAAGCCGCTTAATGATTTTTATATCAGGCAAAGTGATATAAATGCCGGAAGTACGCTTATTCTTCAGATGGGCAAAACTCCTGATAAGCAATGGGGCACCGGCGGGCTGCGACACTAAAACCCATGGTCATAAATTAAATAAAGATTGAACCTTCTGTGTATATTTAGACTGTTATGATCAATAAAATTTTAGCGATTACGCTTTCCTTAAGTACCGGTATTCTTTTTGCGCAGCAAAAGCAGATCTACCATAAAAGCTGGACAGACTTTAACAAAAACGGGAAAATGGATGTTTTTGAAGATCCTGCCCAGCAAACAGACAAACGTGTGGAAGACCTGCTTTCGCAAATGACCTTAGCAGAAAAATCCTGTCAGATGGCTACCTTGTATGGATATGGCCGGGTGCTGAAGGATGAGATGCCTGCTGCAGGCTGGAAGAACGAAATCTGGAAGGATGGCATTGCCAATATAGATGAAGAGCTGAATAGCCTGCCTTATAACAAAAAAGCAGAAAGCCAATATTCCTTTCCCTTCAGCAAACATGCAGAAGCGATCAATACCGTACAAAAATGGTTTGTCGAAGAAACCCGCCTGGGCATACCGGTAGATTTTACCAACGAAGGCATCCACGGGCTTTGCCACGACAGGGCTACTCCGCTGCCTTCACCTATTTCCATCGGCAGCACCTGGAACAAAAACCTGGTAAGACAGGCCGGCGAAACAGTTGGCCGGGAGGCTAAAGCGTTAGGGTATACCAATATTTATGTGCCTATCCTTGATCCGGCAAGGGATCCGCGCTGGGGACGTGTCGTGGAATGTTATGGGGAAGATCCCTTCCTCGTTGCAGAAATGGGCAAGCAAATGACGCTGGGAGTCCAAAGCCAGGGGGTCGCCTCAACACTTAAACATTTTGCCGTCTACAGCGTACCTAAAGGCGGCCGTGATGGTAATGCCCGTACCGATCCGCATGTAGCCCCGCGGGAAATGCATCAGTTGTTTTTATACCCGTTTAAAAGGGTGATCAAAGAGGCCCATCCATTGGGCGTAATGAGCAGTTATAATGACTGGGACGGCGTACCGGTAACCGGAAGCCATTATTTTCTTACCCAGCTTTTACGGGAAAACTATGGGTTTAAAGGATACGTGGTATCTGACAGCCGAGCGGTGGAATATATTTATGAAAAACACCATGTGGCTGCAGATTTTAAGGATGCAACAAGGCAGGCAGTCGAGGCCGGGCTGAATGTGTGGACTAATTTCGATCCGCCGGCTGCTTATATCAATAACATCAGGGAATTAGTCAGCGAAGGCAAGCTGTCTGCTTCAACAGTGGACGATAGGGTCAGAGATGTGCTGCGGGTGAAATTTATACTTGGCCTGTTTGACCATCCTTATGTTATTGATACCAAACAGGCAGATAAAACTGTACATACGGCAAAAGACGAAGCAATGTCCCTGCAGCTAAACCGCGAATCTCTTGTTTTGCTGAAAAACCAGGGTAATCTTCTTCCCCTTGAAAAGAAAGGAATAAAAAATATTCTGGTTACCGGTCCGCTTGCTGCAGCTGAAAATTATGCGGTCAGCCGTTATGGGCCTGCAAATAATCCTGTGACAAGTGTGCTGAAAGGAATAAAAACCATGGTTGGCAATACCGTTAATGTATTATATGAGAAGGGTTGTGATGTGGTAGATCCCGGGTGGCCGGGTACCGAAATTATTGACCAGCCTTTGTCGGCAGCTGAGCAGCAGGGTATTGATAAAGCGGTAGCACAGGCAAAGGATGTTGACGTAATCGTTGCTGTTTTAGGTGAAGATGAAAAAACCGTGGGAGAAAGCCTTTCACGCACTTCTTTAGATCTTCCGGGCCGGCAGCAGCGGTTGCTCGAAGCGCTTTATGCAACCGGCAAACCTGTCGTACTGGTGCTGATCAATGGGCAGCCGCTTACCATAAATTGGGCAGATAAATATGTTCCTGCCATTCTTGAAGCTTGGTTTCCAGGGCATACCGGCGGACAAGCCATTGCCGAAGCCCTTTTTGGTGCTTATAACCCGGGAGGAAAACTTACGATGACCTTTCCGAAAACAACCGGGCAGATTGAGTTCAATTTTCCATTTAAACCCGGCTCCCATGCTGATCAGCCTTCTTCAGGACCGAATGGTTCGGGAAATACAAGTGTTAACGGTGCATTATATCCCTTTGGCTACGGTTTAAGTTATACCACATTTAGTTACAGCAATTTGGAAATTACCCCTCAGCAGCAGTACGCTCAGGGAAATATCAAGGTCACTGTGGATCTGACCAATACCGGCAAAATAAAGGGCGATGAAGTTGTACAGTTATATCTGAAAGATATATTGAGCAGCGTGATCGGCTATGAAAGTGTACTTAGGGGTTTTGAACGTGTGACCCTTAACCCGGGCGAAACGAAAAAGCTGGTATTTAACCTGAAACCGGACGATCTGGCCATACTGGATAAGAACATGAACTGGACCGTAGAACCGGGGCGGTTTGAGGTAAGGATCGGCAGCTCGTCCGAAGATATCAGACTGAAAAAGGAATTTGATATAAAAGATTAATAATGTGGTTAATTCAGCGCTGCTGCAGGCGTTTTGACCTATCGGAATTTGACTTAAATAGCTTATTTTTACCAACAAGATATGGCAAAGAAATTATCTATACGCGACATCGCAAGTGATCTGAATGTATCCAAGACAACGATATCATTTATTTTGAACGGAAAGGCGAAAGAGAAACGTATAAGTGATAATTTAGTAAAAAGAGTACTTAAGTATGTTCAGGAGAAAGATTATAAACCTAATCAACTGGCCAAAAGCTTAAGCACGGGTAAAACTATGATCATCGGGCTCATGGTAGAAAAAATATCCGATTACTTTTTTGCCCAGATTGCCTATCATATAGAAGAACTCGCTTATCAGAACGGGTATAAAATTATTTATTGCAGTACAGATAATGACCCGAAAAAAACAAGAGAATTAATTAATCTGTTCAGGGACCGGCATGTGGACGGATATATCATTACCCCACCTGCCGGGGTAGAGAAAGAGATCCAAGAATTGCTTAATGATAATTTGCCGGTTGTATTGTTCGACAGGTATTTTCCCGATGTAGATACCAGCTATGTTGTACTGGATAATTATAAGGCCAGTTATGATGCAGTTAAATACCTGGCGGAATCCGGGTTTAAAAATATTGCTTTGGTGGAACTCAACTCAGACCAGACACAGATGCACGACAGAAAGCAGGGGTACCTCGATGCGCTTTCCGCCAGTAACCTGCCTGTATTGGTTAAAAGAATACCCTTTAGCAACGATTCGGAGGAAATGGTAAAAGACTTATTTAAGTTTATCAAAAAGAACAAACAGTTGGATGCTATATTTTTTGCAACCAATTACCTGGCCTTTAGCGGTATTAAGGCGATGAACCAGCTACAGTTAAAAACGCCTGATGATATCGCTATAATCGCATTTGATGACCATAACGTTTTTGATATCTACTCCCCAACCGTTACTGCGGTAGCACAACCTATTGATGAACTGGCCAGACAATCGATCAATGTTTTGCTGAACCAGCTCGATGCAAAGAAGTCCGCTAAGATTTCCCAGAAAATTGTAGTTTCTGCAAATCTTATCAAACGTGGTTCTACCTCAAAATAACCTGTCCGCCGCGGGTTATACAGCATGTTCTGATCTCGGGTTTGCTGTTGTACCTATTTCCCTCATGCGGTAAGCAGTAGGCGTCATACCCGCCTTCTCTTTGAATAGTTTCGAAAAATAGAAACTGGATTCAAATTTCAGCGTATAAGCGATTTCTTTAACCGAAAGGTTTGGATCTGACAGCATTGCTTTTGCTTTTTCAATTTTGAGCTGAATGCAATACTGGCCGGGAGATAACCCGGTATAGCTTTTAAATACTTTTCTGAACCAGGAATATCCAACCTGTAATTCTTCGGCCGCCTGTTCAGGAGAAAATGACCGGTCAATATTTGTACGGAATAAGATCCTTGCTTTGTTAACCAGTATCTCCCTGTCTTCGTGCTCTACGGAGTTCTGTTTCAGCATAGCATGCAAACTGCCCATCAGGTGCAGGGCAGCGCCGGAAATCATCGGCTGGTAACCACTGACCTCTGTTTTTGTCTTTTCGATAATAGCATCGAAAATATTGAATATCTGTTCGTTAAAACCAATGTAAAAACAAGGATCTTCAGGTTTAAAAAAACCATTCTTTACCAGGTTATCCATGATTTCCCCCTTAATGCCTATCCAGTACTCATCCCAGCCGGTTTCTCCGTCAGGTTTATACCGGTGCCTTTCGCCCGGGAAAAGGATAATCATCGTTCCGGCCTTAACTTCCTGGTGCCTGCTGCTGTCTGATTCAAAGGAGCCTGATCCCCTGGTAATATAAAGTAACTGGTATTCGTCCAGGATACGGCCATTGTTCCAGTTAAAATAGTGATGTGAGGGGTGGGTGATAACAGGGTAGGTTCCTGAAGGTTCGGTCCGCATACTCCCTGCATTTAATACATACAGGCCCCATTTTTTATCCTCGGCACTTATCGGCAGGTATTTGTAATAGTTGGTCATTGGTTCTGTCATTGCGGCTGGGCGCAAATCCGGAATAAACTTACTAAGAATTTATGAATACATATTTATGCGTCACAAAATATAACTTAAATATCAAAAGATACAGTTGGGTATGACCTGTTAAATGATAATTTAGCTAAGCCAAATATGACCTGTGTCCTCAAGTAAACGGAATTCCTGAGGTTGGCAGATATCATGCAATGCCTTATTATTATCTGATACCTATTAATAAATATGATTATACGAAATACAATTCCGCCGCTAAAGATTGGCTTATCCGGAACCTGGCATGCTGACAGGTACAGGGAAGCTGCGGAAACCGGGCCGTTTGTGTAAAAATAATAGTGGTTCTGTTAACGGGCAGGACAGTAAATGACAGTTAACTCAAATAAATGCTTTATACTAGTTTCATTATTCTAACCAGATATTAACAAATTATGCAAATTATTCTTGGAGTTCTATTCCATTTTATCGGAGGATTCGCCTCTGGAAGTTTCTACATCCCTTATAAAAAAGTCAAAGGCTGGGCCTGGGAAAGCTACTGGATCGTAGGCGGGATTTTCTCCTGGCTGATCGTTCCGCCTTTGGCAGCCTATCTGACCATTCCCAATTTCGGTGAGATCATCAGGCATACAAATGGCGGCATTTTAGGGTTAACTTATTTTTTTGGCGTGCTTTGGGGCATTGGCGGCCTTACTTACGGGTTAGGGGTAAGATACCTTGGTGTCTCACTGGGAAGCTCCATTATTCTGGGCCTCAGCTCTGTGTTTGGCGCATTGCTGCCATCCGTTTATTACAACTTCTATCCTAAAGAAGGTAAAGACAGCTTTACCGATATCATCACCAGTCCCTGGGGACAGCTGGTGCTGGCAGGCCTGATCGTTTGTGTATTGGGAATTATCCTTTGCGGCAAGGCGGGAATGATGAAGGAAAAGGATCTGCAGGCAAAAGCGCAAACGAAAGAAAGTGCAGAGTTTAAAATAGGGTTGGGCCTGATCGTATCCATTATCTCAGGAATACTGAGTGCCTGTTTCGCTTTCGGTATTGATGCCGGAAAGGATATGGCCCACGAAGCAAACATGTTATGGAAAACCTTACATCCCGGAGAAGGTGAGTTTCTTTTCCAGAACAATGTAACTTATATAGTTATCCTTTGGGGTGGATTAACCACCAATTTTATCTGGTGCATGATACTGAATGCACGCAATAAGACGTTTGCAGACTATACCAATAAGAAAACACCGCTGCTTTCGAACTATGTTTTTGCAGCAATTGCAGGAACAACCTGGTTCTTGCAGTTTTTCTTTTATGGTATGGGGGAAAGTAAGCTGGGTAACGGGGCAAGTTCCTGGATCCTGCATATGGCCTTTATTATCCTGGTTGCCAATGTATGGGGCCTGGTACTGAAAGAATGGTCTGCAGTAAGCAGAAAAACTTTCCGTACGATCTTACTTGGGATCGCTTTTATTATCATTTCTATCCTTATAGTAGGATATGGAAATTCAATTAAATAGTAAACATTAAAAAACATTAAATCATATGTCTGACGAAAAAGACCGTTTTAAACACGTAAGTTATTTATGGGATGAAACTGAAGCCGCTAAACTCGCTGGAGACGAGGTAGCCTTATTACTTTACCGTTCAAATTTATTAGGGGCAGATCTGCGCCTGACCAATTATGGCGGAGGTAATACATCCTGCAAAGCAGATGCAATTGATCCGCTGACAGGTAAAACTGCTGAGGTAATGTGGATTAAAGGTTCAGGTGGGGATATTGGTACCTTAAAACGCAGTGGCCTGGCTGCGTTATATGTAGACCGCCTCAGAAGCCTGAAAAATATTTATAAAGGCATTGAGATGGAAGATGAAATGGTAGAGTTATTTAACCATTGCATTTATGACCTTAATTCCAAAGCGCCTTCAATTGATACCCCGCTGCACGGCTTTTTGCCTTTTAAACATATCGATCACTTACATCCTGATGCGGCTATCGCTATCGCTGCGGCAAAGGACGGCAAGCAGATCACATATGATCTGTTTAACGGGACGATCGGCTGGGTAGATTGGCAGAAACCGGGTTTTGACCTTGGTTTACAGTTAAAACAATGCCTGGATGAAAATCCTGGTATCCGTGGCATTATGCTGGGCTCACATGGTTTATTTACATGGGGTGACACTGCTTACGAAAGTTATATCAACACACTCGAGGTGATCGAGATCTGCGCCACCTACCTGGAAGAGAATTATGGTAAAAAAGGCCCTGTGTTTGGTGGACAAAAAATAAGCAGCCCGGAAAAAGCAGTCAGGGAAGCACAGGCGGCGTTACTTGCCCCTGTTTTGCGCGGTTTCTGCTCTAGTGAAAGACACATGGTTGGTCACTTTACAGATGATGCACGTGTGCTTGAATTTATCAATTCAAATGATTTAAACAGATTGGCTCCCTTAGGTACCAGCTGCCCTGACCACTTCCTGCGTACGAAGATCAGTCCGCTGGTGTTAGAACTGGAACCAAACGAAGACCTCTCAGACCCTGCAAAGATCAAAGAAAAGTTAGCCCCTGCTTTTGTGGCTTACCGCCAGATGTATGCTGACTATTACAATACCTGTAAGCATGATAACAGCCCGGCTATGCGTGATGCTAACCCGGTTATTATTCTTTATCCGGGAATCGGCCTGTTCTCTTTTTCTAAAGATAAACAGACCACCCGTGTGGCAGCAGAGTTTTATACCAATGCAATTAATGTAATGAAAGGTGCGGAAGCAATTTCGGAATACACTTCATTGCCGCGTCAGGAAGCATTTAACATCGAATACTGGTTACTGGAGGAAGCAAAACTGCAAAGAATGCCAAAACCGAAAGCTTTATCAGGTAAGATTGCCCTTGTGACCGGAAGTGCCGGAGGAATTGGTAAAGCCATTGCCAAAAAATTTGTGGACGAAGGTGCGGTAGTGATCATCAATGACAATGATGCCGGCCGTCTGGAAAGTGCAGACCAGGAATTCAAAAACCAATATGGTAAAGATGC
>Ga0160457_1000404_pt1 | contig 22193 bp, 16 predicted proteins | sample HID1972M_E6MG_FD_108242 | JGI IMG/M metagenome (GOLD analysis project Ga0160457, IMG submission 108242) | Enriched pill bug-associated microbial communities from UW Madison campus, WI, USA - HID1972M_E6 MG | ecosystem: Host-associated > Arthropoda: Insects > Digestive system > Unclassified ... | reverse complement strand
GAAGGAAAAATGATGTCTGCTGAAGAAGTCGCCCTAAGAATAGCCAACGGTATCAGCTCACGCAAGCGTAACCTGGTGATGACCGGACAAGGTAAGTTAAGTGTATGGCTCAACAAGCTGTTCCCTGCACTGGCCGATAAACTGGTTTATAACCACTTCGCCAAAGAGAAAAATGCCTTAATAAAATAGGATACCTCTTTTAAAAATATGTGCCTTAACTTTTAAATAAAATTAAATTGAAAAAGATTTGCTGCTTTGCAAAAACAATTCCATATTTGCCAATACGATGATACTTACAAACGGACTTAACAATTGGTGCTGGCACAACGCAACTGCGTAGTGTAACCCTTTTTTGTACGTTTTAATTTTATATACGAAATAATTTGAGGGTTGCTTTTAGAGCAACCTTTTTTGTTTTATACCCATGAAGAAAATTCTTAACCACTTATTTGAAAACAAGTCTTTTAGCAGGGAAGAAGCCCGTAGCATCCTTACTGCTATAGCTTCAGGACAGTTTAATACTTCCCAGATCGCAGCATTTATCACTGCCTTTGGTATGCGGAACATTACCGTCGCAGAATTGCAGGGTTTCCGTGATGCAATGCTTGATTTATGTGTAAAGGTAGACCTGTCCGCTTACGAACTGGTAGACCTCTGCGGCACCGGAGGAGATGGTAAGGATACCTTTAATATCTCTACCCTGGCCTCCTTTGTGGTTGCAGGTGCAGGTTATAAAGTGGCCAAACACGGTAATTATGGTGTCTCCTCCGGCTGTGGCTCTTCCAACGTGATGGAATACTTAGGGTATAGCTTTACCAGCGACCAGGATGTATTGAAACGCAGCCTGGACAAAGCCGGGATCTGCTTTCTGCATGCGCCCTTATTTAACCCGGCCATGAAGATAGTGGCCCCGATACGCAGGGATTTAGGGGTTAAAACCTTTTTTAATATGCTCGGGCCCATGGTCAACCCGGCACAGCCGAAAAACCAGATTGTGGGTGTCTTTAGCCTGGAACTGGCCAGATTATATGCTTACCTGTACCAGGAAACGGATAAGAATTATACTATTCTTCATGCTGTTGACGGCTTTGATGAAGTTTCCCTGACCTGCGATGTGAAAACATTCAGTAAAAAGGGCGAAGCCTTGCTTAAAGTAACCGACCTGGGCTTTCATCAAATCGATGAAAATGAGATTGCAGGCGGGGATACCGTTGAATCATCGGCCAAAATATTCATGAACGTGCTGCAGGGGATAGGAACCGATCCCCAGAATAATGTCGTGTTGTGCAATGCTGCTTTAGCGATACAAACCATATGCCCGGAACAGTCTTTTGCAGATTGTTATTATGAAGCAGAAACCTCTCTGGTAGGCGGAAAAGCTTTAAAGAGTTTTGAAAACCTGATCGGATGAAAGTCAGATTGAAAATATGCGGTATGAAGGTGCCTGCCAATATCAGCGAGGCAGTTGATTTAAAACCGGATTACCTGGGATTTATTTTTTATCCCGGCTCTAAAAGGTTCGTGAAGGATCTGGATGCCGCTGAAATCAGGAACATACCTGCAAGTATAAAAACAACAGGGGTATTTGTTAACCAGGATCTGGCTGAAGTGAAACAGGCGGTCACAGCTTACCGGCTTAAAGCTGTTCAGCTGCATGGTGACGAAAGTCCCGAATATTGCCGGTCAATCCGGGGGGATGTTGAGGTAATCAAAGCCTTCGGCGTTGATGCCTCCTTTGATTTTAGTCAGCTGGACGCTTATTCCGCTGTGGTAGATTACTTTTTATTTGATACAAAAACCGCACAACATGGCGGATCGGGAAAAACTTTCAGTTGGGCACTGCTCCAAAACTATACCTTGTCCCAGCCATATTTTCTGAGCGGGGGCATAGGTCCTGAAAGTATAAGTGAACTGCAGCAGATTGACGACAACCGTTTATATGCAATAGATGTAAACAGCCGGTTTGAAACAGCGCCGGGACTAAAAGATATAGAACAACTGAAAAAATTTAAAAACTTATTGTGTTGTTGATTCCTTCAATAGCAAACAAAGCACCAGACTATGAGTTATTTTGTAAATGAAAAAGGTTATTACGGGGATTTCGGCGGGGCATATATTCCCGAAATGCTGTACCCGAATGTCGAAGAACTAAGGCAAAACTATCTCCGCATTATTAACGATGCAGATTTCCAGCTGGAATTTCATCAGCTGCTGAAAGATTATGTCGGCCGTCCATCGCCATTATACCTCGCCAAACGGCTTTCGCAAAGGTATAATGCCAATATATTCCTTAAAAGGGAAGACCTGAACCATACCGGCGCGCATAAAATTAACAATACAATCGGGCAGATCCTGCTGGCAGAGCGGCTGGGCAAAAAAAGGATCATTGCAGAAACAGGCGCTGGCCAGCACGGAGTAGCTACAGCTACGGTTTGTGCTTTACGCGGCCTCGAATGTGTAGTGTATATGGGAGAAGTAGATATTCAACGCCAGGCGCCTAATGTTGCCAGGATGAAAATGCTGGGCGCAAAAGTGGTACCCGCAACCTCTGGCAGTAAAACATTAAAAGATGCCACCAACGAGGCCATGCGTGACTGGATCAATAACCCCGTAGATACACATTATATCATTGGTTCTGTAGTAGGGCCGCATCCTTATCCCGATATGGTATCCATTTTTCAATCGGTTATTTCAGCAGAGACCAAAAAACAGTTACTGGAACAAACAGGAAATGACCAGCCGGATTACGTGCTGGCCTGCGTGGGCGGGGGAAGCAATGCAATGGGTATGTTCTATCATTTTATTGATGACGAAAAGGTGAAACTGATAGCTGTTGAGGCTGCGGGCCGTGGTGTAAGCAGTGGATTTTCTGCAGCAACAACTTACCTGGGCAAGGAAGGGGTCTTACATGGCAGCAGGAGTATCTTAATGCAAACGGAAGACGGCCAGGTTGTGGAACCGCATTCGGTTTCTGCAGGTCTGGATTATCCCGGTATTGGCCCTCAGCACGCCCATTTGTTTAAAACCACACGTGCTCTGTATGTTTCTATCACAGATGAGGAATCCTTACAGGCAGGCTTGCTTTGTACACAAATGGAGGGAATTATCCCGGCTATAGAAAGTGCCCATGCCCTGGCACAACTGGAGAAAATGACGTTTACAGGAGGTGAAAATGTAGTTGTCTGTTTGTCCGGCAGGGGAGATAAGGACATGGATACCTATATGAAGTATTTCGGACTTTAACCGCGGCAATTAACCGCAATCAGCAAATCAGATGAACAGAATTAATCAATTATTCAAAGAGAAAAAAAACAATATACTGTCTATTTATTATACCGCCGGTTACCCTGGTCTGGGCGATACCGTAACCATTGCTGAAGAACTGGAGAAGGCCGGGGCAGATATGCTGGAAATAGGTTTTCCTTATTCAGATCCCGTTGCAGATGGCCCTGTGATCCAGGCCAGCAGTAAACAGGCCCTGGACAATGGCATGGACCTTAACCTGCTTTTTGAGCAGTTAAGAAATTTGCGCAAAACCGTTACTATTCCCGTTTTACTGATGGGCTATGTAAACCCGGTATTGCAGTATGGCGTGGAGAGGTTCTGTAAAGCCTGTGCAGCAGCCGGGATAGACGGTTGTATTGTTCCCGACCTGCCGATGGCAGAATATGAAGAATTCTATAAAGATACTTTCCTTGAAAATGGATTAAGCAACATTTTTTTGGTTACCCCTCAAACTTCTGAAGCGCGTATCCGAAAAATCGATGGTTTAAGCAATGGATTCATTTATTTGCTTTCTTCTTCAGCCACAACGGGTAAGAACCTGCAGGTGTCTGAGCAGACAGAAGGGTATTTTTCGCGGATAGCAGAGATGAAACTGAATAATCCCACTATGATAGGTTTCGGGATCAGCAGCAGGGAAACTTTTAATAAGGCATGTAAATATGCCAACGGGGGAATTATCGGTACGGCATTCGTTAAGGCACTTTCTGAAGGAAACCCTCGCGAAAATATACAGCATTTTATGCGGCTATTCAGAAATTAGGCTTCATTCAAACAACCATATGTCGGAAACCCGGCTTATTAATTAATTAGCCGGGTTTTACAGGTAATCTTCCAGAATACCTTTTCCTTCACGGATAATTTCAAAGTCGCCGGAAGTACAATCTACCACTGTTGACGGCTCATTGTCACCGAAACCACCATCAATAACCAGATCGACCAGGTTCTCGTACTTTTCATGGATCAGTTCCGGATCGGTAGAATATTCGATCAGTTCATCATCATCTTTAATGGAGGTAGAAAGAATAGGATTTCCCAACGTTCTTACGATCTCTCTGGCAATGTTATTGTCAGGGACCCTGATACCTACAGTTTTTTTATTGGAACTCAATAATTTAGGTACATTGTTGTTGGCGTTGAATATAAAAGTAAAGGGTCCGGGCAGAGCTTTTTTCAGCAATCTGAACACAGTAGTGTCAATGGGTTTGATGAAATCAGAGATATGGCTCAGGTCCGAGCAGATGAAAGAAAAGTTGGCTTTCTCAGGTTTAATGCCGCGGATTTTACAAATCTTTTCTATGGCCTTTTGGTTCGTGATATCACAGCCCAGTCCGTACACGGTATCAGTAGGATAGATAATTAATCCACCTTTTTTCAACACTTCAGCCACTTGTGCTATGGCTTTTTCATTTGGATTTTCGGGATATATTTTGATAAGCATATGTAAATTTACTAAAAATAACATACTCCAATTTGATAAATATCGTACTATTGGCCTGTATTTTGTAAATTAATGGTATGAGAAAAGCATTTATTGCGATTGCCGCCTTTTTAGTAACGGCAACAGTTATGATTAGCCTGGCCTGGCCTCCATTCTACTGGGCTTTTATCTTTATCGGACCAATTGTATTACTTGGGGTATACGATCTCTACCAGCCAAAACACAGTATCGTAAGGAATTATCCGGTGGTTGGAAGGCTGCGCTACCTGGCGGAAGATCTAAGGCCTAAAGTTTACCAGTATTTTGTGGAAAGTGATACGAATGGCAAGCCTTTTAGCAGGTTAAACCGCTCCCTTATCTATCAGCGCGCTAAAAAAGATAATGATACTATTCCGTTCGGTACACAGCTGGATGTCTATGAAAATGGATATGAATGGCTGAGCCATAGTATCGCAGCGATCAGCCATCATGATCTGGAAGAGAACCAAAGGGTATTGGTCGGTGGCCCTGATTGCGCCCAGCCTTATTCTGCCAGTATATTTAATATTTCTGCAATGAGTTTCGGTTCTTTAAGCCAGAATGCGATCCTTGCTTTAAACGGCGGGGCCTTTATGGGTAACTTTGCGCACAATACGGGAGAAGGCGGGATCAGTGATTACCATGCCTTGCCTAAAGGTGACCTGATCTGGCAGATCGGAACAGGGTATTTCGGTTGCCGCCATCATGACGGTACCTTTAATTATGAGGCGTTTGGTGAGCGGGCGAAAGCTGAACAGGTAAAAATGATTGAAATAAAGCTGTCGCAAGGTGCCAAACCCGGTCACGGCGGTATATTGCCTGCTAAAAAAGTTACACAGGAAATTGCCCGTATCAGATTGGTAATGGAAGGATACGATGTAATTTCCCCTCCGGCACATGCTGCATTTTCTACCCCTTTGGAGCTGATGGCATTTATCAAAAAGCTGAGGGAACTATCTGGCGGAAAGCCGGTAGGTTTTAAACTCTGTATTGGCCGTAAGAGCGAATTCTTTGCTATTTGTAAAGCTATGGTAGAAACCGGTATTTATCCTGATTTTATTACTGTCGATGGTGGTGAAGGCGGTACCGGAGCCGCTCCGCAGGAGTTTTCCAATGCCGTTGGTATGCCATTAAGAGAGGGGATAGCTTTTGTATATGATGTGCTGACGGGGTTTGACCTGAAAAAACATATTAAAATTATTGCTTCCGGTAAGATTGCTTCCGGGTTTGATATTATTAAAAACATAGCTTTAGGAGCAGATTTATGTAATTCTGCAAGGGGGATGATGTTTGCCTTAGGTTGTATCCAGGCATTGGAATGCAATAGTAATACCTGTCCTACCGGGGTTGCCACGCAGGATCCGAACCTGATGAAAGGTTTAGTGGTTGACGATAAAAAGGTCAGGGTATTCAATTATCACAGGCTTACTGTGGCCAGCGCCGTGGAATTGCTGGGCGCTGCAGGTTTACGGCATACCTGGCAGCTGACAAGAGCTTATATTAACAGGAGAACTGCGCCGAATATGATGCAGTCTTATATGGAGACTTTTCCTTATATCCCTGAGGGGAGTTTACTGAAAACACCTTATCCGTTAAGGTTTGAACTTGGCATGGCACTGAGCACGGCAGCTAGTTTTGCGCCGACGGATTATAAGGTCACTTCTGTGGATTATGCACATGCGAATTCATTTTCTGGTAGTATGCAGCAGTCGTCTTAGGATATTACTAGCTTCGCTAAAAAAAACAAACCTGCTTTCAAGCCTGCCGAACGTTGCACGTTCGAAGGTCTCGAAAGCAGGTTTTGTTTTTTAAGGGATTTCCACCAGTAATATCCCAGCCGGGAATGTTGCATATGCTCAGATAATGAGAAATAGCATGTGCATAAGCTTTTTTGGGTCAACCGTTTGTTGATGTATGATTATGCGGTTTGCTGGTTTATGTTTTTTTATTTTAATAGCTTATATACCAGTTTGTTTTTATATCTATTGTCTGATATAACCTGCTGGCAAGTTTTTGCGGGTTATACACAAGGATCTAACACCCGGCTGCATGCTGTTTCGTCTGGGAATGGTCTACCATACAGGTATGCATGATGCATAAAGCGATCGCCAAACATGTAATATCTGGTAAAAAAAGGTATGCTATATGACGGCCTCGGAATTTTGCCTGCGAAGCGGCAAAGGTTCCAGCCGGAATATAGCATACCTTTTTTTACCTTAAAACTCTGCGTTTTTAGGAAAACGCGGGAAAGCGATGACATCCCTGATATTAGTCATTCCGGTGACAAAAAGCACCAGCCGTTCAAAACCTAAGCCAAAACCTGCATGAGGGGCAGAGCCGAATTTTCTCGTGTCCAGGTACCACCATAGCTCCTCCTGAGGGATATTCATCTCTTCCATACGTTGGGTAAGTTTATCCAGACGCTCCTCCCGCTGTGAACCGCCGATCATTTCACCGATACCTGGGAACAGAATATCCATTGCCGCAACAGTTTTTCTGCCTTCAGCATCAGGTTCGTTCTGACGCATATAGAAAGATTTGATATCAGCCGGGTAATTGGTCAGGATCACAGGTTTTTTGAAATGTTTTTCTACCAGGAAACGCTCATGCTCTGATTGCAGGTCTGCGCCCCATTCATTGATCAGGTATTTAAACTGTTTCTTCTGATTTGGTTTTGACGCACGTAAAATAGCAATAGCTTCCGTATAAGTCAGCCGCTCAAAGTCATTGTTTAAACAGAAATTCAGCTTCTCTGTTAATGACAGTTCGCTGCGTTCCTGCTGAGGTTTAGTTTTTTCATCCTCTGCCAGCCGGTTATTCAGGAATTCAATCTCCTCTTTACAGTTTTCCAGGGCGTAAGTGATCACGTACTTCATCATATCCTCGGCCAGCTGCATGTTGTCTTCCAGATCAGCAAAGGCAATCTCCGGCTCGATCATCCAGAATTCGGCAAGGTGGCGCGTAGTATTAGAGTTTTCTGCCCTGAAAGTAGGACCGAAAGTATAGATCTGACCGAAAGCCATTGCGGCTAATTCCCCTTCCAGTTGTCCGGAAACGGTCAGGTTCGTGGCCCTGGCAAAGAAATCCTCAGAAAAATCTACTTTGCCATCTTCGGTTCTTGGTGTATTGTCGAAATCAAGTGTGGTTACTTTGAACATTTCTCCGGCACCTTCGGCATCAGAGGCAGTAATTACAGGCGTATGCATGTATACAAAACCCCGTTCGTTATAAAACTGATGAATGGCAAAAGCCAGGGCATGTCTTACTTTAAAAACGGCATTAAAGGTATTGGTGCGGAAACGCAGATGTGCAATTTCCCTTAAAAATTCAAGACTGTGTTTTTTAGGCTGCAACGGGAATTTATCCGCATCACTGTCACCGAGGACTTCTATAGAAGAGGCTTTAATATCAACACGCTGACCTTTACCGACAGATTCAACTATATTGCCAGTAACGGCAATTGCTGCCCCTGTAGTAATTCTTTTTAAAAGATCTTCCGGGGTATTGTTAAAATCAACGACAATTTGAATGTTTCCCATGCAGGAACCATCGTTGATAGCGATAAACTGGTTGTTGCGGAATGTCCTTACCCAACCCATTACAGTAACTTCTCTGTTAAAATCAGTAGTAGCTAACAGACTTTTTATTTTTTCTCTTTTAATCATGGCCTTTTTGTGGAGCGCCCAAAAATAAGGAATTTTCATTGGGAAACATATTGATTTTTACAGGTAATGAAGCTGTCATCAGCTAGAGTTTATTTTTTAGTTCAAAATAAACTGATGACGGTTTCATTGGGAAACATATTGATTTTTACAGGTAATGAAGCTGTCATCAGCTAGAGTTTATTTTTTAGTTCAAAATAAGCTGATGACGGTTTCATTGGGAAACATATTGATTTTTACAGGTAATGAAGCTGTCATCAGCCAGAGTTTATTTTTGAACCGGTTATTTTTATAAGCTTAACATTAAAGTAATACAGTAACATTTATTTTGTCATAATCGAATAGTTCCCCGATTGCTTATGACAGAGTTAGTATCACTTTCAGATCTTGAACTACAACAATTACTTGTTGCCGGCGATTATCAGGCATTTAACGTACTTTATAGCAGATATGCTGTTTCTATTCAACAATTTCTGCTGAAACTTTTAAAATCCGCAGAACTTACAGAAGATATAGTCCAGGAAGTATTTATAAAAATCTGGTCAAACAGAAAACAGCTGGCCGGCATCAGGACATTTAAAGCCTATCTGTTTATTGTGGCGCGCAACCATGCACTGGATAGCCTGAAAGCTGCTTTCCGTTCGGATGTAGCCATGAGCGAAATCGTCCGCAATTTTGTGTCCTTGCGCAGTGCTACAGAAGAGGACTTACTGACCAAAGAATATCTGGCTTTTTTAAACAGGACACTCAGTACATTACCAGCACGTTCAAGAGAGATATTTTCCCTTTGCAGGGAACAGGGGAAATCGTATGAAGAAGTAGCCGGTATATTGGGAATATCCCGAAATGCCGTTAAAAACCATATGGTATACTCTATGAAAATCCTGCGTAATTCCGTTGAAAAAGAACTTGGCATTTCGTTAAGCGTCCTGCTGGTGATACTCTTTAAAGGCTAACCGCAAGAAGCCTCAAAATAATCAGTAAAAACCTGATTTTTCTGCTACCCTGTTTTTAAATTTTACAGTCTTAGTATTAAAAGCCATAAATAGATGGATGACGAATACTATAAATTACTTGTAAAACGGTACCTGGAAGGTAAATCAACAGACAATGAGCTGGAAGTATTTGCCCACCTGATCAAAGACGGGAAGCTGGACCATTATCTTGCAGCAGCTTTGAATGCCGAAGCGGGAATAAGCCCGGAAGAAGATTTAACAATTGGTGCCAGCGGTAAAAAGAGGAATATAACCGCTGCCTGGCTAAAGTACTTCACAGCCGCAGTCCTGCTGTTGTTTGGTGCCGTCACATTCTATATGCACAGCAGAACGTCCGGCCATCCGGCCATCAACACGAAACTGGTAAAAAACGATGTTTTGCCAGGCGGCAACAAAGCCATTCTAACTTTAGCCAATGGTAAAAAAATAGTTTTAGACAAAGCCGGAAACGGTACAATAGCTAAACAGGGTAATACCAATGTAGACAAGGTCAGCGATGGAAGTCTGGTCTATCAGCTTGCAGATAAAGGCCAGCCCATAGTTACAGCAACTGAATACAATACCATCAGTACACCCCGGGGAGGTGAATATGCCGTAACCCTTCCTGATGGTTCAAAAATATGGCTGAATGCTGTTTCTTCGGTTACCTTTCCAACAGCATTTACAGGAAATGAACGGAAGGTAACCATCACTGGTGAGGTCTATTTTGAAGTCGCCAAAGATATATCAAGACCATTTCTGGTAGAAACAAAAGGACAGACGGTTAAGGTATTAGGTACCCATTTTAATATTAATGCTTATGCTGATGAAGCGGAAATCAAGACTACACTGCTTGAAGGCAGTATAAAAATCACTGCCAGCAGCAGCAGTAAAATAATGGTCCCCGGGCAGCAGGCTGAAGTGGCGCATGACCATATCAGGATTATTGAGCGCAGCAATACCGAAGCAGCTATAGCCTGGAAAAATGGTTATTTCATATTTGATAATGCAGATCTGCCTTCCCTTATGCGTCAGCTGTCACGTTGGTATGATATCAATATTGTCTACAATGGCAATGCAGGAGAACATGAATTTGTAGGTGAAATCAAAAGGAAGAGAAACCTTTCAGATGTCCTTAAGATATTAGAAGTAAGTGGATTACATTTTAAAATAGAAAATAAAAATCTTTTCGTTCAACCTTAGTAATTGTCTAATATCCAAATCAAAACACAACGATGAAAACATAAGAAGAGTCCCCCTTATACCCAAAAAAACCGAAAGTGCTCGTAACACTTCCGGCTAGTATGCCTGGGTAGCTTAAGAATCCTAATGACAGAATTATTATTTAACCCAAACTATGCAAAAGTATGCAATTCAACGAACGTAGGAAAGCGCCAGCGAAGGTTGTTTTTCCTTATTCCAAAATTTTCATGGTGATGAAATTAACTTTCATAATGGTAACCATCGCATGTGTGCAGGTATCAGCCTCAGCACTGGCACAAAGAATTACAATAAATGAAACAAATGCTTCATTTGGTAAAGTACTGAAACTTATTAAAAATCAGAGCAGCTACGCTATTTTTTACGATAATAAATTGGTAAAAAAAGCCAGTAACATCAATGTAGACCTGCATGAGGTAACATTGGAGCATGCACTCACTGTTATCTTCAAAGACCAGCCCCTTATTTATACCATCATTGACAATACTGTTGTGATAAGCGGAAAAGAGAACCGGGCCGAACCGGCCGCAGTTGCGTTGAAAATTACCGGAAATATCAAAGACGATCAGGGCAACCCTTTGGCAGGGGTTACCGTTGCTGTTAAAGGCACCTCAAAAGTAGTTATTTCTGATAGCCAGGGTAACTATACCATCACGGCTGAGGACACACAAGTGCTTGTGTTTTCCTTTATAGGATTTAAACACAGCGAGGTTCCGGTTAACGGAAGGACGGTTATCAACATCAGTCTGACTGAAGATATGTCAAGGTTAAATGATGTAGTCGTCACAGCGCTGGGTATTAAACGCGAAGAAAAATCACTGGGATATGCCGCACAAACTGTTAAATCCAATGCCGTACAGGATGCCAAAACCAATAACTGGGTCAATTCCCTTTCCGGTAAGGTAGCCGGATTAAATATACAGGGTACAGGATCCGGACCGATGGGCTCTTCCAGAATTACCCTCAGGGGAGAAAACTCATTAAACCTGGACAACAACCAGGCCCTGATCGTGCTGGACGGCGTACCGGTTAACAGCAAAGTAACCGGTACCGGTTTTAAGGCCCACCTGGCTACTGATAGCCCGGTTGATTTTGGATCGGATGTATCGGATATCAACCCGGATGATATTGAAAGTATCACTGTTTTAAAAGGACCCGGTGCAACCGCCCTTTATGGAAGCCGTGCAGCTGGCGGAGCACTTATCATCACGACCAAAAGCGGCCAGAAGAATGAAAACGGACTGGGGATTACCTACAATCTGAACATGAGTATAGACCAGGTAAACCGCTGGCCGGATTACCAGTATGAATATGGAGAAGGAAGGACCAGTGAATATTATTCCTACGGAGACAGTCCTGACGGGATTAATACCAGTACGAGTGTTGCTGCAGGAAGAGCCTGGGGCCCTAAGTTTAACGGGCAGTCTTACTTTCAGTACGACCCCAGCACACCTGATAATAAAGCAGCGGCACGTACACCGTGGGTAGCCCGGCCGGATTATATAAAAGGATACTTTCAAACCGGTTCAACCTTTACCAACAACCTGTCAATTGAAGGCGGCACAGACAAAAGCACAGCGAGATTATCCCTTTCTCACCTGTCAAATACCTGGATCATCCCGAATTCTGGCTTTGAACGTTCCTCTGTTGCACTGTCGGTCAGCCATAAAGTGAATGATAAGCTAAAATTCAATGCCAAGGCCAATTATACCAACAAAAGCAGCGACAATCTTCCCTCAGCAGGTTACAATAACCAAACCGTGATGTATTTTCTGGCTATAGGAACAGCTCCGAATATCAGCCCAAGCTATTTTAAACCCTATTGGCAGCCAGGGCTTACAGGCGTGCAGCAGAGAAGCCCTTTCAACCCCGGCCCGGACAATCCATATATTGACATGTATGAGGATCTGAACAAGATGTCAAAAAACGGGTTCATTGGAACCGCTTCAGCTAATTACCAGTTCAACAGTAAACTGGATCTGATGCTGCGTACCAGTCTGGACATGTCTAATGAGTTCCGTTCACAGCAGCGGCCTTATAGCATCACTAAATATCCGAGAGGTAGCTACAGGGAGCAGAATGTATTCAGCTATGAAGTGAATAATGATGTCTTGCTGACCTATAAAGACAAAATCGGGGATAAAATAAACTATTCATTTAATGCGGGGGCCAATACCTTAAAGCAAAAATATAATTTTGCCGGAATGTATGCCGATCAGCTGGCACAACCTGGGGTTTACCAGCTCTCCAATAGCCTTGACCCTGCGGTAGCCGATCCGCAGCGTACTGAAAAGGCAGTGAACAGTGTTTATGCAGCTACACAATGGTCTTACAATGATGCGTTTTTTTTGGATCTGACCGGCCGTAATGACTGGAGCAGTACACTTCCTTTTAACCACAATTCTTTCTTTTATCCATCTGTCAGTACCAGTTTTTCTTTGGGAGAGATTTTTAACCTTCCCAAACAAATTTCATTCGCTAAGCTGAGGTTATCCTATGCCCAGGTGGGTAATGATACAAGACCTTATCAGACTTCCAAATATTACGACAAGATATATAGTAATACATTTACGAACTCCACAACACTTTATAACCCCTCTCTGAAACCTGAAATCACCTCCAGTTATGAGGCCGGTCTGGATGTAAGGTTATTCAAAAGTCGCTTATCTGCGGATATTGCTGTTTACCAGAACAATAGCCGAAATCAAATCCTGGCTATTCCACTTGATCCAACATCGGGTTATGCAAATGCGCTCGTTAATGCAGGTCTGATTGAAAGTAAGGGGATAGAGCTGCAACTGAGGGGCAGCCCGGTTGTTACGGATAATTTCCATTGGAATACCACGCTCAACTGGAGCATGAACAGGAGCTATGTAAGAGAACTGACCAATGGTTTAACCAGTCAGGTAATTTATAGCCATGATGGTAACGTTACCATAGAGGCAAGGGTTGGCGGAAGAATGGGCGATCTTTACGGATTAGGTTTTCAGCGCTCACCTGAAGGGAAGGTCATCTATAATTCCACTGGTCTGCCTGCCACACTTGATCCTGTCGCCAAGGTTTGGGGCAATGCCTTTCCGGACTGGAAAGCAGGGTTACTTAACGAGTTTACGATCAAAAAAGTGAGGTTTAGCTTTTTGCTGGATTACCAGCATGGCGGGAATATGTTTTCTCAGACCAACCATAAGTCAAATACGCTTGGAAAAACAAAAGTTACTTTGCCTGGCCGGGATACAGGTATTGTAGGGGATGGGGTCGTGCTTGGATCGGACGGTGTATACAGGCCGAATACCGTCAATGTGTCTGCCAGTTCTTATTATGAGAACTATTATGCCATTAATAATGCCGAGAACAATATTTTTGATACCTCTTACCTTAAACTCCGTGAGGCGCGTATTGAATTTAACCTGCCTGCCAGACTTTTGGCTAAAACAGGAATCAAACAAACCAGCATTGCAGTATATGGACGGGACCTGTTTGATATCACTAAATTCCCCGGGTTTGACCCTGAAGGGGGAAATCTGAATAGCGGTACGCTGACCCCCGGAGTGGAGCTGATGCAGTTTCCGTCCACGCGTACACTGGGCATTAATCTCACTTTCAAACTATAATTCTACGTAAAACATGAAAAGAATATATTTATTTATTCTCCTGCTGAGCTGTTTATCAGTTTCATGCACCAAAAATTTTGAGGAGATCAATACCGACCCCAACCGCCCGAAAGAGGTGAACCCAGGCGTGGTACTCGGACAAATGGAATACCGTATAGTCAGCAGCAGCATCAGCGCAGCCAGAAATTTTACCCATGAATTAATGCAGGTTGATGCACCGCGCAGCAGCAGCAGGGATGGCGTACACCGCTATGTCATTAATCCCGGGACAGGTATATGGAGTAACTTTTACACTTATCTTTCCGATATAGATTTAATCATCAACAGTGCGACAGCGTTAGGGGAAAACAACTACATGGCCATTGGCCTTGTGTATAAATGCTGGGCATATTCCATTCTTACGGATGTTTACGGAGATGTTCCGTATTCAGAGGCAACAAAAGCTGCCGAGGGCACATTTCAGCCAAAATTTGATGCCCAGAAAGATATCTATACCCAGATTCTGAAAGATCTGGACCAGGCAAATTCCTTGTTCGATGATACCCGTGCCCTTACTTACGGGGGTGATTATGTGTATCCTTCAAACACCCTGACCGGAGGGAAAAACGTTGGTATACAACGTTGGAGGAAATTCTGTAATACCTTAAAATTACGGCTGCTCCTGCGTTTGTCCAAACACGCTTCAGAGATGAATGTGGATGCACAGATTAATGCTATCCTTGCCGATCCGGTCAAGTATCCGGTGTTTGCTTCAAACGATGACGAAGGGATTTATAAATTCCCCAATGTTTATCCGTTTTTCAATCCTTATTATACGGCGAGACAGCTGGATTGGAGGGACGGTACCTATTATACTAAATTCTTTATTGACCAGCTCAATGCCTGGAACGATCCCCGGCGTGCCGTTTGGGCACTCACGGTTCCCGTAAACGGCCAGAATGTGTATCAGGGTATAGAAAGTGGTTATCCAACCACTACAGAATATGTGGTAGGCAGAAATTCCAGTTATACCGACGCACTTAAAACCTCTTCTATTATTGGAGTAATGATTACCTACTCGGAAGAAGAGTTTATTAAAGCAGAACTTGCTTTAAAAGGATTTAATACGGGTAAAACAGCAAAGACCCATTATGAAGACGGGATAGCTGCATCCATGAAACAATGGGGCGTTGCTTTACCTGCAGGATACCTGCAACAGCAGGGTGTAGCCTACAACGCAGCTGCCAGTGCAGATGAGCAGCTGAAGCAGATCATGATACAAAAATATTATGCCTATTTCTTTACTGATTACCAGGCATGGCTGGAAAAAAGACGTACCGGATATCCGGTACTGCCAAGAGGTTCGGGCATACCTGTAGAAAATCAGTTTCCCAACCGTATTCCTTATCCGACGTACCTGCAATCCTTAAACCCTGCAAAACTTGCTGATGCAGTTTCTGCTATGGGTGGTGATAACAGTAATATTAAAGTTTGGTGGGATAAATAGAATAAACACATAAAAAAAAAACATATGTTAAAAAAGTCAATAATTGTGCTCTATATCATGATATGCGGTACAATAACAACAGAAGCACAGAATCTTGCCACGCAAGGAGAATTAAAAACCCTGATTGTTTTTTTTGATGGCCTTAGGCCTGATTATATTACACAGGAAGCCATGCCTAACCTGTATGCTTTTAAAAAACAGGGATCCTATGGTAAACAGCACCATAGTGTATATCCTACGGTAACCCGCGTAAATTCATCCGCCTATTCTTCGGGCAGTTATCCTTCAAAAACTGGTCTGATGGGAAATACCGTTTATTTTCCTGAAGTCGATAAAGCCAAAGGGCTGAATACAGGCGAAGCGTCAGAACTGAACCGTATTACAGCAGCTACTCATGGTAAATTGCTTACCGCCGCTACGCTAGGGGAAATCTTACAGGCAGCCGGTAAACGCATGATGGTATTTAGCTCAGGGTCAACCGGACAGGCACTTTTGCAGAACCATACCGTAAGTGGCGGTGCAATTGTTAACCCAGCGATGATCCTGCCTGAATCATTTAGAGACACGGTTATAGCCGCTGTTGGCCCTGTACCGGCACATCAGAAACCAAATGCCCTGCAGCATAAATGGGTAGCGGATGCATTGATTAAATTTGGGCTGGCTAAAAACGGCCCGGCTGTGAGTGCGATCTGGTTTTCAGACCCGGACGGTACGGCCCATGCTGATGGGATAGGTACGGAAAGCACCATGGCCTCGCTGAAATCGGTTGATCATGAGTTTGGAAGAATAATAGATTACCTGAAAAGCCAGCAGCTGGATCAAACCTATAATATCCTTATTTCTTCCGATCATGGATTTATAACTTATGCAGGTAAAGATAACCTGACGGAGTTGCTGATAAAAAAAGGTTTAAAGAAAGATAAGCTGTCAGACGATGTAATCGTTGTGGAACGGGCACTGTACGTAAAAGACCATAATGAAGAATTGATCAAAAAGATCGTTGCCATGTTGCAGGAAGAGGATTTTATCGGTCCGGTTTTTACAAAAGGCGCCGCGGCAGGTGACCTGAAGGGCTGGGTAGAAGGAACACTTTCCTTTGCTGCCATACACTGGGACCATCCAACACGTTCTGCTGATATCTTGCTGGATACAAGATGGGACGACCGTAAAAATGACTTCGGTTATGCAGGCACAAGTCTGGCCAGCGGGGTTGCCGGTCATGGTGGTTTTAGCCCATATGAAGTACATATTGCTTTGCTTGCCTCTGGCCCAAGCTTTAAAAAAAGCTATGAAAGTGACCTGCCTACTTCAAACGTCGATATTACACCCACTATATTATACCTTAACCACATTCCGGTGCCGAAAGAAATGGACGGGAGGGTAGTATATGAATTGTTAACAGAAAAGGCACCGGCAGGAACACCTTTAAAAGCGAAAACAGATGTTGTTAAAACTGAGGCGAATAGCCCATGGGGAAGGTATCTGTTAACATTGCACCGTACGCTGTTAGGAGCGTATATTTATATAGATTATGCAGAAACAAGCCGTATTTTAAAAAAATAAGATAAATAATGATGTATTTACTTATATTTTTTGTGAATTTGAGTTGTTTATGGAATATATAGTCTTTTTTTAAGGATAAAATAGCTTTGTATATTATTATAACTACTTAATTGAATTATTTTTACGGTATTTTTAGGTGTTATTTTAATTATAGCTGATTTAAAAATATTTATTTTAATATTTTTTAAAATAAAACTTGTTTTTTCATAAAAAATGTCTATGTTTGTATTGCTCGTTTAATTTATATTTGGTTTTAAAAAGCCTCCTGTTGAAAAACTGGAGGCTTTTTAATTTTAACGGCTTTTTATAGAGAAATACGGGCATAAAAAATGCCAGCTATAATTTACAGCTGGCATATAAGGCCCGGGCCTTAACTTCTTGAATAATATAAATTAAGCTAAAACTTCAGTTACTAAAGCAGCTGCATCTTTTAATGCAATAGCAGAATAAACCTGTAAGCCTGAATCATCAATTAATTGTTTTGCTTCAGCAGCATTAGTGCCCTGCAGACGGCAGATAATAGGAACAGGAATATTTCCGATTTCTTTATAAGCATCAATCACACCCTGTGCAACGCGGTCACAACGTACAATACCTCCGAAAATATTAATCAGGATAGCTTTAACATTCGGATCCTTTAAAATAATGTTAAAACCAGCTTTTACAGTTTGTGCATTAGCGGTTCCGCCGACATCAAGGAAATTGGCAGGCTCACCGCCGGCAATTTTAATGATGTCCATTGTAGCCATAGCTAAACCTGCGCCATTCACCATGCAACCAACGTTTCCGTCTAATTTTACATAATTAAGGTTTGATTCACTGGCTTCCACATCAGTAGGGTCTTCTTCCAGTTTATCACGCATTGCGGCATAATCAGGATGACGGTAAAGGGCGTTTTCATCTAAGTCAACCTTTGCATCAACGGCAATGATTTTTTCGTCAGAGGTTTTCAACACCGGGTTAATCTCGAACATGGCAGAATCCGTACTGTCATAAGCTTTGTAAAGTGCAGTAACAAATTTTACCATTTCTTTAAACGCAGCGCCGCTTAAGCCCAAATTGAAAGCAATTTTGCGTGCCTGGAAAGGCTGAAGACCAACTTTAGGATCAATGCTCTCTTTGAAAATTAAGTGAGGTGTGTGCTCGGCAACTTCTTCAATGTCCATACCACCTTCAGTAGAATACATAATGATATTACTGCCACTGGCGCGGTTTAATAAAACACTGATATAAAATTCCTTTGTTTCTGTAGCACCGGGATAATAAACATCCTGTGCAACAAGAACTTTATTTACTTTTTTACCTTCCGGTCCTGTTTGTGGGGTTACCAACTGCATACCCAAGATAGCCGTAGCTCTTTCTTTAACCTCGTCCAGGTTTTTGGCCAGTTTTACACCGCCACCTTTACCCCGGCCGCCGGCATGGATCTGCGCTTTAATCACAACCCAGTCGGAGTTAAAGTCTGCTTTCATTTTTTTAGCAGCTTCTACAGCCTGCTCAACAGTTTCGGCAACTATGCCTTCTTGTACGGCAACACCGAAACTTTTAAGTATTTCTTTACCTTGATATTCGTGTATATTCATTAGCTGAAAAAATTTGAGTCAAATCTACAATTTCAGATTGGTTTTAAAAACTTATTCTCTTATTTATACTTCCCAAATTTTGTAAGTTTGCCCCATGCTAAAAGCCAGGGGTATAAAAAAAGCTTATGGGAATCTCCCTATTCTGAAAGGAGTGGACTTTGAGGTGACTAAAGGAGAAATTGTAAGTATTATAGGTGCATCGGGAGCAGGAAAAAGCACACTACTGCACATTCTGGGCACATTGGACCAGCCTGATGAAGGTCAGGTAGAGCTTAACGGCACCAGGGTCAACCAGCTGTCCGGTGAACTGCTGAGCATTTTCAGAAACCAGAATATTGGTTTTGTCTTCCAGTTTCATCACTTACTGCCCGAATTTACTGCGATCGAAAACATCTGTATTCCGGCTTTTATTGCTAAAAAAAGTAAAAAAGATGCCGAATTCCGGGCATTGGAATTGCTCTATCTGCTAGGCTTAAAAGACCGGGCAACGCATAAGCCCAATCAGTTATCGGGCGGGGAACAGCAGCGTATTGCCGTGGCCAGGGCTTTAATCAATAATCCGGCGATCATACTGGCAGATGAGCCGTCAGGGAACCTGGACTCTGAAAACGCGCAATCCCTGCATCAGTTCTTTATTACCCTGCGTGACAGCTTTAAACAAACCTTCGTGATCGTAACCCACAATAAAGACCTGGCGAAAATCAGCGATAGGGTGGTGACAATGAAAGATGGTTTAATTGTTTGACCGCATGAAGATAATCATTACGGGAGGGAAGTCCGCCCAATCATTTAAACTGCTTAAAGCATTTACGCATGACCAGGTCTTACTGGCCGATTACGGAGAAGCACCTTCTTTTTCTTCCGGGCCATATGCTTTTATTTCACTGGGAGAGCAAAACGATGAAGTCATAGCACATAATCTGCTCAGTACCTGCCTTGATCACGATGCGGATTATTTGTTGCCGCTTCATTCCTCAGAAATAGAAGCCCTGGCCAGCTCGGTCACCTTATTTGAAGAATTTAACATCCATATACTGTTGCCCGCCGCCGGAATACTCCCGTTGTATTATAAAAAAGGTTATCCTAAATCAAACCACTGGGCAGTATATGACAAGGGAGAACTGGTCTATACTTCGGCGCCCCGGCTTCCTGTGACTGAACATAAACTAAGTGGTGTTTTTTATGTTGAAGAAAACGTAACCACCCTCTTTACAATAGACTGATGAGCTTACCGTAGACTAATGAGATACGAAACTGAAATTGCTGATAACCAAGCCTTCATCTTCCAACTGGACGATGTATTGTATCCGGAAAGGGATTATCTGTTGCAGGTATACTACCTGTTTGCCCAGTTTATGGAATATGCCGAGCAAATGGACGGGCAGGAAATTATCAGGTTTATGAAAGAAACCTATGAAAGGGAAGGCGGGGCGGACCTGTTTCTGAAAACTGCCGGGAAATTCGGTTTACCAGAAAAATATACATATAATTTTGATTTACTCCATCAAAATGCAAGGCTCCCCTTAAAGTTATTGTTGTTTACACCGGTATTAACTATGATACAGGAAATTATCGCAGCCGGCCGCAGACTTTTCTTACTGGCAGACGGTGATCCGGAAAAACAGTTAAACAAAATCAGGCAGATCGAATGGAACGGGGCAGAACAATATCTGACGGTGTATTTTACGGAGGAAATAGCCAAAGGGTCCATTGCCGGGGCCATTGACATCATTGCAGGAAAGCATGATCTGGATGCTGATAAAATTGTCTTTGTAGGCCGGGATTACCAAACTGAGAAAGAGTTCGTTAGCGGGAAAGTTAAATTTTTGCCGGTTGCTAAACTATTGGTACCTTAATTGCGTTCTTTCTCCTTGGAAACCATTATCAAAATGAAATTAACTACTTTCAACATCAGCATTGTTTTTTGCTTGTTCAGTATAACCTTTGTATCCTGTAAAAAAAGTGACGCCAATGCACCGGATAATAAAACTGCCAGCGGTACGCGCGAAGAACTCATCAAAGACTCTCTCTTTCTGTATGCTAAAGAAGTTTATCTGTGGAATACGGCTCTGCCTGAGTATGCCAAGTTCAATCCCCGTCAATATGACGGTAATCTAACAGGTTATGATAAAGAGCTTTATGATATCACGCAGTATAGTCCGGTAAACGCCACTACGGGAAAACCATATGAATACCCTTTGGACGATGTCAATGAGGCCGGGGTACCTAAGTACTCTTATATTGACGATATCTCTACACATAACGTGCTGGCCAGTGTGAAAAATGAAAAAAGCAGTGTTGATCTGGAAGGGATAGGTGATGATTTTGGTTTTAAGGTAGGTGCTTACGGGCCTCAGAACTCTCCCGTTTATGACATATACATTCAGGCCGTATATCCGGGTTCTCCGGCTGATGCCAATAAACTGACCAGAGGGGTACACATTACTAAAATAAACGGGAAAAGTTATGGAGCAAACTTTAACAACGAGATAAACGCGGTCAATACGGCGTTGAATGCTTCAAGTATCACACTGGAGGGTTTGGCAAAAGATGGTATAACCCCCTTCAATGTTACCCTGAACAAAACAACTTATAAAAGCAGCCCGGTTTATCTCTCCAAGGTGCTGGATGTAAGCGGAGTTAAAGTGGGTTACCTGGCTTATGCGCGTTTTTCGGCACTAAGCAATTCGCAGGCGGATCTGGATGCTGCATTTGCGGCATTCGCCGCTCAGGGAGTAAAAAAACTGGTGATCGACCTGAGATACAACGGGGGAGGTTATGTGAATACAGCAGAATACCTGGTCAACCTGATTGTACCCTCCGGTTTAACGGGAGTGATGTTTAAAGAAAGGTATAATCCGATAATGCAGGCTGGTAACGCTGCGATTTTAAAAAATCAGCCACTGTATGAAGACGATGGTAGTCTGCAAAAGATAAACGGGCGTGCAGCAAACTATTCTGATCTGGCAAAAGATTATTTCAGTGAAGCTAAACAAACAACAAATATTAGTAAAAAGGGTCCCTTAGCCGGAGTTACCGATGTGGCTTTTATTGTTACCCGAGGTACAGCATCTGCGAGTGAACTGGTCATTAATAGTTTAAAGCCCTATATAAACGTTAAGATTGCCGGAACAAAGTCTTATGGAAAACCGGTAGGCTTTTTTCCGATAACCATCAATTATAAACTGGACGCGGCCACTAAAAAGGAGACCGGGTATGACGTTTATTATGCCATGTTCCAAAGTACTAATTCTTTAGGCCAGGGCGATTATTTTGACGGGTTTAGCCCCGATGCAGCCTCAGATTTTGATGATGCCGCATACGATTTCGGTGACCTGAAAGAAAATTATCT
>Ga0160457_1000398_pt1 | contig 22471 bp, 21 predicted proteins | sample HID1972M_E6MG_FD_108242 | JGI IMG/M metagenome (GOLD analysis project Ga0160457, IMG submission 108242) | Enriched pill bug-associated microbial communities from UW Madison campus, WI, USA - HID1972M_E6 MG | ecosystem: Host-associated > Arthropoda: Insects > Digestive system > Unclassified ... | reverse complement strand
CTCGGTGCACTGTAGGAATAAACCAGGTGGTCAGGATGGTAACTGTCTAACTTAATAGAGGCAGTTGGCCCACCGGTCCCTGCACGTGTAGTATCCATTAAGCTTTTATAACTGATATCCACTATAGCTTCCTTTTTTGGATCGAAACTATTAATAGCCATCATCTCCTCATCCGAATTCTTTACAAACTGAACCCTATCAACTATCCATGCATTACCCGCTGCTGTAGCATTACGCTGCATACGGTAAGAACCATTTTGCTGGTCCTGGGTAATAATATATTTCGTGTTAAACATATCCAGAACATCCTGGTTTATGCTTTTTGTAAACTGATGATCTATCAGTTCCTGGATCCTTTTCAGCCTTGCGGTGTGAGCACCTCCAACAGTTTTGTGGAAGTAGGACGCGTCAGCACTGGTAAAAGTGGGTATAGACGCATCATAAACCCTGAAGTCAGGATCCTTGTCTGCCATAATAAAGGTGTCTACATCTCTTGGCTGATAATGGCTGTTTAATGTGTTTTTAGGAACGAAATTCTGGTTGTTCAGATACCTTCGGTCTACCTGCCACATATCAATTAATACCGCTAATGCAAGTAACCCAAAAGCCACTTCCGCCTTTAGCTTTTTGGTAATAAATGCCCAGGTCAGAACAAAACCAATCAGTACAAAGAAGAATGAGCGCCAGGCATCGGCCCTTGCAAAACTCACCCTATCTTCAATCAGGGCATTACTGATATTACCGGCAATATTCCTGTCATTCCCCAGGGACTGTGTCAGGGCCTCCACGAATTGCTGGTGCTCTGATGTCCGGAAACTAAAAAATAAGGTAGGTACGATAGCTACAATCAGGGCAAAACCACCTGTAATACCTGCTGACCAGGTTAGTTTCTTAACCAGGTATTTCTGGTCATATTTTCCTTCCTGAGCTTCTTTAATAGCCAGCAATGCCAGTATAGGAAACAAGAGCCCAACTACTGCCAGGATAGATTCAACTGCCCTGAACTTGTCGTATAACGGCACGTAATTGAAGAAAATATCTGATATGAAAGGCAGGTTTTTACCAAAAGAAAGGAACATAAATAATATAGTGGTCGATAATATCCACCATTTCATCCTGCTGCGCACAATGAACAACCCGAATACAAATAAAAAGCAAATAATAGCGCCAAAATAATATGGTCCTGCGGTGCCTGGTTTATCTCCCCAGTATAACGGCAGGCGCTGTGCAAAGTCTGCAGCCTGTTCAGGTGTTGCACCAACAGCCTGGATCGCTTTAGCTACATTGGAACTGGCATCCAGGCGGTCTGCCCCACCGCCATATAAATTCGGGATCAGAAAGGTAAAGGACTCGCCTACCCCCTGGCTCCACTGATAAGCATAATCTTTCGGCAACCCGTTTTCAGGCTCCGTCTTATCCATGGTCAAATTAGATTTGCCACGGATGGTTTCTTTACCATATTCATAAGTAGTCCATAAGTTACTTGCGTTAACCAGTACAGCCAATAAAATCGCTGCTCCCAGGTAGCCAAATACTTTGGTCATCTCTTTCGTTCGCTTCTCTTTAATGGCATGATAAATTTCAATACCTACAAAAATCAGCAGGGCCAGCAGGAAATAGTAGGTCATCTGAATATGGTTGGACCTGATATTTAAAGCAAGGAAAAGCGCTGTTAAACTTGCGCCCATCAGGTATCGCCCCCTCAGTGTCAGAATAATCCCGGCCAGGATTGGTGCAAAGAAGCCAATGGCCAACGCCTTGTTGCTGTGGCCCGCAGCTATAATGATAAAGTTATAAGAGGTAAAAGCAAATGCTATTGCCCCCGCAGCTGCAAGCCAGGGATTAATCTTTAATGTGCAGAAAAGTAAATATGCCCCCAGAAGATACAGTAATACAGTACCCACCGGATCAGGAAAAACATCCTTGATCAGCGAAATGCCATAAGTGCTGAAGTTTAAAGGATATTGTACCCAGATCTGATAAGCCGGCATTCCGCCAAACATCTGATTGGTCCATAGCGGTCCTTTGCCATCTTTGGCCTTGTATTCCATGATTTCTTTCTGCGTGGCTTTAGCCTGCAGTACATCGCCCTGTGCAGGGGCTCTTCCCTGTAGAACCGGACTGAAATAGACAAAACAGATGAGTACAAAAAACGCACTTATGGCCAGATGAATGCCATTCCTTTTTAACCAATTATTCATTAAGGTTTGTTTAAGATTTAAACTAACCCCAAAAATATAAAATTGATGCAGATTAAGAAGGAAATTTATCGATTAGTTGAAATAGTTTATTTCAGCTCTTCATAGTCCACGAAATCGCCCAGTTTGTCTGCGTTTCCACGTTTTTGTCCGGGAGGGACATAGTCGATAGAAATTGATCCCTCAGGCTTACGGTGGGCCTGCTGCTGGGCCGGCTGCTGCTGCATTTTTCCGAAAATACTCTTTAACACCAATGGAAAAACCAGTCTCAGGAGGATTCTGACTACCCAAAGTATCATTATAGTTATAAAAAGAAATTTAATAATTCCCATTTGTTTATATTTTAATTATATCCTAGTAGACTGCACTATTGCTGTACAATTACAGCGGCCGCCTGATTATTACACCGTTTTTACAATCTGTAAAAATAAGATTTTTTATTTAATCTTCTTCAACCACACGGGCAACCCTTCCGATTTGCCCGTCTTCCAGCCGCACTTTAATCCCCCTGGAATGAAATGAGGCGGAAGTGAGCAGGTTGGCCACAATGCCCCTGGTCAGTTTTCCGCTACGCTGATCTTTCTTTAAAATAATGTCCACCTCTAATCCCGGATAGATATCTGCTCTGTTTTTACCGTCCATACTTTATCAAGCGTTTTACACTTTTTTACTAAATCTTTCTTCAAATACTTTTTCCATTGCGAACATTTCATCGCGTAGCCTGGCCGCCATTAGGAAATCCATGTCCTTCGCTGCCTTTGCCATATCCTTACGGGTTTTATCGATAGACTTTTGCATTTCCGGTTTACTCATGTACTGCACGACAGGATCTGCGGCAATGCTCACCTGATCTACCTCTACATAGGCTTTCTTGCGTTCTGCGTTTTCAGAGAAGTCCAGTACAGACGTCTGTTCCAGGATTGCCTCCCTGCTCTTACCTACAGTTTTAGGGGTAATACCATGTTCCAGGTTATAGGCAATCTGTTTTTCCCTGCGCCGGTTTGTTTCTTCCATAGTTACCGCCATGGAATCAGTGATTTTATCCGCATATAAAATTACCCTGCCCCTGTCATTACGGGCGGCACGGCCTATGGTCTGGATAAGGGACCGTTCGGACCTTAAGAAACCCTCCTTATCTGCATCCAGGATAGCAACAAATGATACTTCCGGCAGATCAAGCCCTTCCCGCAATAGATTAATACCGATCAGCACATCAAATTCACCCAACCTTAAACCGCGTAAAATTTCCACGCGTTCGAGTGTTTTCACCTCCGAGTGGATATAACGGCATTTGATGTTCAGTCTGTCCATGTATTTGGTCAGCTCCTCTGCCATCCTTTTGGTCAGCGTGGTGACCAACACCCGGTCGCCCATTTTAATCGTTTTATGGATCTCCTCCAGGAGATCATCTACCTGATTAACCGCCGGCCTTACTTCTATCAGCGGATCCAGCAGTCCTGTTGGCCGGATTACCTGCTCGGCTATAATACCTTCGGATTTTTGCAATTCATAATCTGCCGGTGTAGCACTTACATATATAGTCTGGGGGGCCAGCCGCTCAAATTCTTCAAAATTTAAAGGCCGGTTATCCAACGCCGATGGCAGCCGGAATCCGTATTCTACCAGCGACATTTTTCGGGACCTGTCCCCTCCGTACATGGCCCTGATCTGCGGAACGGTTACATGGCTTTCGTCAATGACCATCAGGTAATCATCAGGAAAATAATCCAGCAGGCAGAAAGGCCTCATACCCGGAGAGCGGCCGTCAAAAAACCTGGAGTAGTTCTCTATACCTGAACAATAGCCCAGTTCTTTCATCATTTCGATATCGAAATTAACCCTTTCCTCCAGCCGTTTGGCCTCGAGCAATTGCCTGTCACCCAACAGCTGGTTTTTCCTGACTTCCAGTTCTTCCTGTATCCCCCAGATCGAAGAAGCAAACCTGTCCTTGGGGGTTACGAATAAATTTGCCGGATAAACGGCCATATCTTCCAGTTTTTCCAGGGTTTTTCCGGTAACCGGGTCTATAATACTTAATTCCTCAATATCGTCCCCGAAAAATGATACCCGGTAAGCATTGTCCAGGTAAGCAGGAAAGATATCGACAGTGTCCCCTTTTACGCGGAACGTCCCGCGTTTAAAATCACTGATTGTTCTCGCATAAAGGATTTCAACCAGGCTATGCAGAAAGGAGTTCCGGGAAATCCTGGTGCCTACGCCAAACCGGAATACGGAACGCGAAAAATCTTCCGGGTTTCCCATACCGTAAATACAGGAAATAGAAGAAACCACAATGACATCCCTCCTGCCGGACATCAGTGCAGACGTTGTCCTTAATCTCAGTTTTTCGATCTCTTCATTGATGCTCAGGTCTTTTTCTATATAAGTGTTACTGCTGGGCATGTAAGCCTCTGGCTGATAGTAATCGTAATAAGAGACAAAATAATTTACCGCATTTTCAGGAAAGAATTGTTTGAATTCTCCATATAACTGTGCAGCTAATGTCTTGTTATGGCTAAGGATCAGGGTGGGTTTCTGCGTCTGCTGGATTACATTGGCCACTGTAAAAGTTTTACCTGAGCCGGTTACCCCGAGCAGGGTCTGATAATGGTCACCATTGTTAACACCCGTCACCAATTGTTCAATAGCACCAGGCTGGTCGCCTGTTGGTTTATAATCTGAAGCGAGTTGAAATTTCATAGAATATCAAATATAAGAAATATTGGGCTATTGATTTGTCGTGAGTATATCCTAAATTTATAGACATCATGAAACTATTGGTCTATGTTCCATTGCTTACACCAAGGATAAAGTATATTTTCGGCTTTATCTTCAATGATATCCTGAAAACACAGGTTGGTTTCAGTTCTAACCTCGCGGAGTTCAAATCTTCAGCACTGCCTAAAATTTCTTATGCCCAGCAGCCCGTTGCTGACGAGCTTTTTTTTAAAAATACAGATTTCCTTCTCTCTCACACCATTTACCCGCCAAATATAAAGACTACTACTTTTGGCGATATGATCGTGCCTTTTGCTATTGACAAAAGCAGTCTGCCTTTCGATGTTTTTGCAGCCTCCTTTTATTTTGTGAGCCGCTATGAGGAATACCTGCCCTTCAGGCCTGACCAGGATGGGAATTTCCCGGCGGAAAACAGTCTGCAAAGTAAACTGAAGTTGCTGGAATTTCCGGTTATCGACGGATGGGCCCTCATGCTGAAGAATATGCTGTTGAAACGTTATCCCGGTTTGTACTTTGGAAACAAGACTTTTGAATTTAAACCCATTGTTTGTCTGTATCCTTCAGGTTCGCCAAACCTGTTGCAGCAGGCCCTGCGCCTTGTCAAGCGGTTTTCACTGACTAAGCTGAAAACACACCCACCGGCGAAGCCTGGCGGGCTGCAGCTTTTTTTAAATGAACAGCATGAAAAATATGAGCTGGCCCCACTATACTTTTTCAAACCATCACCGGAAATAGAACAGGGCTGTGACAGGCAGGTCGTGCTTCCCCGAAGTTACCTTCAATTGTTAACCAACAAGATCATTAAAGATTTCAGAATGGGTTACCCCGATACAATTGGTTTCAGGGCCGGCACCTGCACACCTTTCTTCTGGTACGACCTCCAGCTGGAAAAGACAACACATCTGCTGGTGCATCCGATAGCGGTAAATGATTTAATTTTAAGCCGCTACAGAACATTTAATACAGAAAATATCTTAAATAAATGGGGATCATTGATCAGGAATGTTAAGCTGCTGAACGGAAGCTTTTTTATTATCTGGCATAAGGAATCTCTTCCCGAATCAGGCAAAGGAAAAGCGGGAAGGAAACTTTACACACAATTGCTGAGTAATTTTTTATCTTTACCTTATGGTGTACGATCTGAGCAAGACTAATTCTATCGCCAATATTTTTATTGCGGAACTCCGCGATATAAATATTCAGCAGGACGCTATGCGTTTTCGCAGGAACCTGGAACGCCTGGGGGAGTTCTTTGCCTGGGAAATCAGCCGGACACTGGCCTATACAGTTACCCAAACACAAACTTCTCTTGGTATTGCCGAGACCAGGCAACTGGAACATCAGCCCGTACTGGCTACTATTATGCGTGCCGGGCTGCCTATGCAGCAAGGGTTACTGAATATATTTGACCAGGCGGAATGCGCTTTTATTGCCGCTTACCGGAAAAACCATACCTCAGGTAAACTTGAAGTCCAGATAGACCATGTTTCCACACCAGACCTTACGGATAAAGTAGTGATCCTGGCCGACCCTATGCTGGCCACCGGGTTAAGCATGGTCTTGTGCTGTAAGGAACTCACGGCAAAATATAAAATTAAGGAACTGCATATCGTATCGGCAATTGCCAGTACCGAAGGAGTAAAACATGTCCGTGCCAATTTACTTGCTGCAAAATTATGGATAGGCGCAATTGATGAGGAAATGACCGCTAAATCTTATATTGTACCCGGGCTCGGGGACGCGGGCGACCTGGCATACGGCACCAAATTATAGGAGAAGCCTGTTATGAAATTAGAAAGAAGGCCTGTAATCAAGTTATCATTATCCCTTTCTGACAAAATAGCTGAACTATCAGGCTTCTTTTTTCTGCTTGTTTTATGGGCCCTGGTCCTTCTAAATTATCACCATTTGCCGGAAACCATACCAAATCATTTTAATTCGTCCGGGCAGGCAGACGGATATGGCCCCAAATCGTCCATCTTTGAGTTACCTATATCAGGTACTATTTTATTTGCCCTGGTTACACTAGTAAACAGGTTCCCTCAATTTTTTAATTATCTCAACAAGATAACCCCTGAAAATGCACTGGAGGAATATACAAGGGCTACCAGGATGCTCAGGTATTTAAAGCTGTTTATGCTTATAATTTTTACCGGGTTAGTCCTTATTTCCATGCATTGGACATCATTATCAAACAACATCAATGATTAAACATATCTTTTTCGACCTGGACCATACCATCTGGGATTTTGACAGGAATGCACAGGAGACGCTGACCGACCTTTATCACGAATACGGACTTGCAGAACTGGGCCTGACATCCTGCGAAACATTTATCGAGACTTATACGGAAAACAATCAGTTGCTCTGGTCGGCCTATCATCTGGGGCAGATTAGCAAAGAAACGTTAAGAGCCGAGAGGTTCCATAAAACTTTTATCCAGCTGGGTATTGCCCCGGAAAGGGTGCCGCATGAATTTGAAGCTGATTATGTCCGTATCAGCCCGACAAAAAGGAATCTTTTCGAAGGATCAGAAAGGGTACTCGGTTACCTCCAGAAAAAATATACGCTGCATATTATATCCAACGGATTTAAAGAAACTACACTGACCAAAATGAACCTGTGTAACCTAAACCCATATTTCTCTAATGTGTTTATTTCCGAAGACGTAGGTGTTAATAAACCGGATAAGGCCATCTTTGAATTTGCCCTGCAAAAAGCCGGTGCAAAGAAACAGGAGAGCATTATGATCGGGGACAGCCTGGAAGCAGATATCCGCGGGGCACAGGATTTTGGCATAAAAGCAATATTCTTTAACCCGCTGAACAAAGAAAAACCCGCGGACGTGGAATGGCAGATTACACACCTGGAAGAATTGCTGTTACATTTCTGAAGTTATAGCGTTTTCTACAAAATTTATATCATGAGTTATACTTCCGTTTTTTCCTCCCTGAAAAAAATTTCGGCAACTTACAGCACCAGGCTGACAGTTATTCCGGATAGAGATTTTAAGACTGGCCCTGCTAAAGGCGGCTGGTCTTACAGCGAAGTGTATGCGCATATTTTCGATGCCAGTATGCTATCTCTGGATACCCTGGAGGATTGCGTCAGCGGCAAAGGAAAAATCAGGTCAACCCCTCTGGTCACAAAGTTGATCCTTCTTTTCGGGGCCTTACCTCCCGGCCGGTATAAAACACCTGAAATATTGGCCGGCAGGGTTAAGGTAATCACAAAGGAAGAAGCCCGTAAAATGATCAGTAACTTTACAGAAAAACTGGACCTGGCTTATCGGTATATAGATAAATCTAATCCTGCCATAAAAACTTTACATCCCCGGATGGGCTATTTAAATGCCAGACAGTGGCTAAGGTTTATAGAGATCCATTTAAAACATCATCTGAAGCAATTAAAGCGGGTGGAGAAGAGTTTTAATTTCACATCTTTGCGCGGATGAAGTTACCGGGTTTAAAAGGTTTTGATGAGGAGGCAGTAGGCAAGTATTTTAAAAATACGGGCTGGCTGTTGTTTGGAAAGATACTAAGCATGGTCGTAAATTTTATGATCATCAGGTATCTGGGGGCCTCTTCTTTTGGCGACCTGAGTTTCGCCGATGCCTTCACCATGATTGTAGCAGCTGTGGGTGCCCTGGGCCTGGACAGCTTCATTATCAGGGAGATTATCAATGAACCGCTCAAACGGGACGAGATCCTCGGCACCTCATTATACATGCGTTTAGGGGTTAATTTTTTACTTATACCTGCCACTGTTGGCGTATACCTGATTTTTCATCAGTACGCTGATAAACCAGGGGCGCCTCTCACCTGGATTATCTTCATCCTGGCTTTTGCCTCGTTTTTTAAGTCCTTTAATGTGATCGACTCTTATTTCCAATCACAGGTTTCGGCTAAATATGTCGTACAGGTGCAGAATGTATGCGTGGTGCTTTCGGCAGTGGTGAAAATCATACTCGTTGTTTTCCAGCTTCCGCTGATTTATTTTGCCCTGGCCCTGGCTTTTGATAGTTTTATCCTTGCCCTGGGTTTGGTATATATGTACCAAAAAAGGGGGTTCAGGATACTGAACTGGACATTTGACCGTTCAAGGGCAGAAAACTTACTGAAAAAATCATTTCCGCTGATCCTTTCTGCGGTGATGGTTTCTATTTATATGCGTATAGACCAGGTGATGTTAAAAGAGGTCGGCAGTAAAGAGGTCGGGATTTACAGTGCTGCGGCAAAAATAAGCGAAGCCTGGTTTTTTATTCCTGTTGCCATTGTGACCTCTGTTTTTCCCGCAATCGTTCATGCCCGTAAAACTGACCTGGAAAGGTATAATACAAGATTAAGAAACCTTTATGACCTGCTGGTACTGATCAGCCTGCCGGTTGCTGTATTTATCAGTTTCTTCGCAAACGATATCATTTATTTTATTTTCACCAATAAGTTTGAAGGTGCCGGGCCTATGCTGGCCATTCATATCTGGTCGGGCATTTTTGTTTTCCTGGGAAGTGCAAGTTCCCAATACCTGCTGGCCGAAGGCTATACGATGATCGCCTTCCAGCGGACCGCGTTGGGGGCCATCGTTAATATCCTGCTGAACTTATGGCTGATTCCGCTGCATGGGGGATTGGGCGCATCAGTGGCTACGCTGATCGCTTATTTCGCCAGTACATTTTATCTGTTGTTTATTTCCAAAACCAGGGACCAGGGCATAATGATGTTAAAATCATTATTTTTGGTCACAGCATTTCAAAAAATATTTAAACGTTGAACAAACTCAAAGCATTTGCAACCCTTTTAAAGAAGCCGGAAAGGTTAAAGGCATTATTGTCTTACGGACATAAAGGTTATCTCGCTAATATTGGCTGGTTTAGGGCCTTCGATGAGCAGCAGGCAGTTGACCGTAACGGTGATCCCCTGCCCTGGGTAACTTATTCTTTTATAGATTTTATTAAGCCCCGCTTAAATAAACAGCATATCGTATTTGAATACGGGTCGGGAAGCTCTACCTTATTTTATGCGAAACATGTAAAAAGAGTGGTGTCGGTAGAACATGATGAGGCCTGGTTCAATAAAATCGTTAACAGTAAACCGCAGAATGCCGAAATGATTTTCAGCAAACTGGAACAGAACGGTGAATATGCCCGTAAAGCGGCTTCACTGGAAGAGAAATTTGATATGATCATTATAGACGGACGGGACCGGGTTAACTGCTGTAAGTACAGTATCAATGCTTTAAGTGCCAGGGGCGTGATCATACTTGATGACTCCGAACGTACCGAATACGGAGAAGCATCCGTTTTTTTAAAAAATGCGGGTTTTAAAGAGCTTTCTTTCAGCGGAATTTCGCCGGGACTGTTTTATCTGAAAGCAACCTCTGTATTTTACAAGGCAGAAAATTGCTTACAAATCTAAATACCAATTGCTATGTTAAGTGATGACGTCAAATCTGCATACGATAATTTCTATACGCAAAATGATATGGCCTGGCGTATGCTGGGTGCAAAAGCCAAAGCGGAGCATATTTTAAATGTTTGTAAAAGCATTAGCCCGGTCAAAGTACTGGAAGTTGGCGCGGGTGATGGCAGTATCCTGCATTTTTTAAATGAATGGCATTTCGGAGAAGAGCTTTATGCCCTGGAAATCGCAGAAAGCGGCGTAGAGCTCATCAAAAACCGGAACCTGGCCAGACTGAAAGAAGCCAGAAGTTTTGATGGTTATCAGATTCCCTATGCCGATGACGCGTTTGACCTGGTGATCCTGGCCCATGTGCTGGAACATGTGGAACATGAGCGTATATTGCTGAGGGAATTAAAACGCATTGCCAAAAATATAGTGATCGAAGTACCGCTGGATTACCGGTTCGGGGTAGATAAGCGGATAAAACATTTTTTAGATTATGGTCATATCAATATGTATACCCCTACTTCAGTCCGTTTCCTTCTGCAAAGTGAGGGACTGGAGATTATTGATGAACAGGTTTCTATGACGCCTGCTGCGACAATCATTTTCAATGAATATGTGAATAAGAAACAACCAAGAAGTTTCCCGAAGACATTAAAGATCGAACTGGAATACAGGATTAAGAAAACATTAGGCAAAATATTAGGCAGGAAGAAGCAAGAACAATTTGCAAATGCTTATACCGTTCTAACTAAAAAATCAAGCCAGTCACTGCAAATATTTTAAGCCATGCAAAATTTCGCTCCCATCGCACTTTTCGTATACAACAGGCCCAGACATACTGAGCGTACGCTTAAGTTTTTACAACAGAATGAATTTGCCACAGAAAGCCGTTTGTTCGTTTTTTCTGACGGTCCAAAAACAGATGCAGATACCGACAAGGTTAATGAAGTCAGGCAGCTGCTGAAAAATATCGAGGGCTTCAAGTCTGTCGAAGTGATAGAAAGCAAAGGAAACATGGGACTGGCCAATGCCATTACCGCAGGTGTAAGCAGATTAGTGAAAGATTATAAACAGGTAATTGTTTTTGAAGATGATCTGATTACTTCTCCCTATACCCTTAATTATTTTAATGACGCGCTGAACCGTTACCGCAGCGAAGAAAGAGTGATGCATATAGGCGCATATATGTACCCGCTTAAAGAAAACACCTTGCCGGAATCCTTTTTCTACCGGGCTGCAACCAGCTGGGGCTGGGCTACATGGGATAGGGCATGGCAGCATTTTGAGCCAAACATAGATACCTTAATAGCGCAGTTTGACGATAAAAAAAAGGATGCGTTTTCTATAGAAAACACCATGAATTTCTGGAAACAGATGCAGGACTTCAAAAACGGAAAGAATAACTCCTGGGCAATCCGATGGTATGCTTCCATATTTCTTAAAGGAGGCTTGACACTCAACCCATCACACTCCCTGGTGAATAATATCGGTCATGATGGCAGCGGCATACATTCGGGGACCAACGATATTTATAATGTCATCATTAACCCTAAACCGGTCACAAAGTTCCCTTCAGAGATTAAGGAAAACCCGGAAGCTTATCTGGCCATCAAACAGTTTTTAAGTACCAGGAAAGGCAGCTTATGGCAAAGGTTGAAAAGATATATAAGGGGACGTCTGGGTTAAGCCTGTTAACGCTTCCTCGCTTCTAAAATGATATAGGGCGATAACTGTCTGGAATTAAAAGGAAAGATTTTAGTGAATACTTTTCCTGCAAGCCACACAGTCTTTTTAAATAACCTTAGTGCTGCAGGTTTTTGATTTTCATTTTCCAGCCATAAGCTGAAATGACCGAAATACTTTGCCTGAACCACTTCCATCCCTGCATCTCTGCATATCCCGGCCAGCAGTTCCGGATCCATGCAACTGATATTATGTTTGTCATAATTATCCTTATCGAAAACTTTCTGGAACCAGCCGTTTAATGCTTTGAAATTAGGCAGTGTGATAAATAATGTTCCTCCCGGTTTCACAAAACTAATATGGCGTTGAATAATATCGGCTGTGTCCTTAAAATGTTCAATTAAACCGCAGGACAGCACAAGGTCATACTGCTCTGCTTCCTTATGGTTAAACAGATCGGTTTCTATGATATGAATATCCTGACCTTTTAAATCATTTGCAGCGAGCAGTGCGTTGGTTACAGGCTGATGGACAAAATAGTCAAGAAGTGTTACATCCAGTTTAAAGTACTTTTTTAAAAACACTGCATAATATCCGGGGAAACCGCCCAGTTCTATTGCCGTTTCTACATTTTGGGTGTTTATGATTGATGCCAGTTCTTCATGAAATAAATAATTTGCCGGTATATTGACCGCCAGTCCTGTTTTGCGTTCCCAGTAATTGACCCAAAACTGTCTGTCGGTTAAAAGGTTGTCCATCTTGTTCTTTCTTTAGCAATCGGAATACTACTCATTGGTTTGCTGCGTTTAGGAAAACACCTGCTATTTACTGCAGCTTCAGCACCGCTAATATATAAAAGATTTAAATAACCTATCACCGTGATAGTCTCAGCACCGCAAGGCCGCTTAAAGAAAAGAAAGAACAGAGAAAAGAAAAAAATAGATATATTTCCGTTGAAACCAACCTGTAGTTTGATAAAGGCTAACATTAATATGTAATTTTGGTAAATTGAAAGTAGTCCACATAAATACTTACGAAGGAAACGGAGGGGCCGGTCGCGCCTGCCTCCGGCTAAATGATGCGCTTAATGCAAGCGGTATCGACTCCCGTGTGATGGTTTATTATCAGTTTAAAGAAAGTAATAAAGCGGAGGCATTCAATCAAACGCCTATTCAGAAAACCAGGGCAATATTTAATATCCTTTCTGAACGGTATTTGTCAAAAGGATTGACAAAAGCCCTTAAAACCCCTTTCTCCCTGCAGTGGTTTGGCCGTTCCATTGCAGACCATCCGGCTTTAAAGGAAGCTGACCTGATCCATCTCCACTGGATCAACCATGGCTTTCTGCGTCCGCGCGATCTGGCCGAACTGGAAGAGCTGGACAAACCCATTGTCTGGACATTCCATGACAGCAACGCCTTTACCGGTGGCTGTCATGTCCGTTATGCCTGTGAAAATTTTCATAAGCAATGCGGTTTCTGCCCGTTGCTGAAGATAAGCGGTAAGAATGACCTCTCCCACAGGAACTGGCTGCATAAGAAAAAAGGTTACACTAATCTTGGTTTTCATATTATTGCACCCAGCAACTGGATGGCGAAATCTGTTAAATTCAGCAGTTTGATGGGTGCAAGGGAAACCACAGTGATCCCCAATACGATTGAAACTGGTGTTTTCAAACCCTATGTAAAGGCCGAAGCCAAAAAATTATTTAATATCTCCCCTGAAAAGTTTGTCCTGTTAAGTGGTTTCATGCCCTCTAAAAATGACAAACATAAAGGAACTTCCTATTTAATAGCTGCACTGAATGACTTAGCCAGCAGGCCGGGAATAATTAAGGAAAATATCGAACTGCTGATCTTCGGAAACAAGGATAAAGCTGAAATGCCTGTTTTCCCTTTTAAAACGACTTTCCTGGGCACAATTGATAACGATGTCCATATGGCGAAATGTTATTCCGCGGCCGATGCCTTTATTACTCCTTCGCTGGAAGACAACCTGCCAAACACTGTCATGGAAAGCCTTGCCTGCGCCACCCCCGTAGTAGCCTTTAACACGGGCGGAATCCCGGATATGGTTAGCCATCTGGTAAATGGTTATCTCGCAGATTATGAATCGTCAGAAGACCTGGCCACGGGTATAGAATGGTTATACCACGAGGAAAGCGGCCCTGAAATACAGAAACAGGCCCGGTTAAAGGTAATTACTGGTTTTTCTGAGGAAGTTATCGCAGAAAAACATATCTTACTATACCAGTCACTAATCAATTTACATCCTCATTAACCTGTAATTATGCAGCCGAAACTTAGTGTTATTACCATTGTTTATAATAATGTAAGGGATATCGAACGCACTATGCTTTCTGTGTTAAACCAGACCTATCCCAATATAGAATATATCATCATTGACGGTGCATCTGATGACGGCACAAAAGATATCATTTATAAGTATAAAGATAAAATCGCGCATTTCATTTCTGAAAAGGATAAAGGGATTTATGATGCAATGAACAAAGGACTGGCGCTGGCTACGGGTGATTATGTTCTGTTTATGAACTCCGGGGATGAGATTTATTCGGCAGAAACAGTTAAGGACGTCTTTGAAAGTGCCCCCGGTGCAGATATATACTATGGAGAAACAGAAATGTTTAATGCGCAATGGAAAAGCCTGGGACAAAGACGGCACCGTGCACCGGAAACATTCAGCTGGCACAGTTTTAAGCATGGCATGAGCATTAGTCATCAGGCTATCTATGTAAAAAGGAGCCTGACTGAACCCTATGATCTGCGATATAAATACAGTGCAGATATTGACTGGATTATCAAGGTCGCTAAAAATGCCTCAAGTATTGTCAATACCCATAGTTATGTTGCAAAATACCTGGTTGGCGGTATTTCTAAACAGAAACACCTGGCTTCTTTGAAAGAGCGCTTTCGTATCTTTACTAAATATTACGGATTAATCCCTAATGTGATCAACCACTTCTGGATTGCCATTAACCTGGTGCAGTATTATCTAAGGCACAGAAGAACCAACGACTAGGCGGCATTTCTAATTTTATTTTCAAAAAACAATCTTTTTTCTCACTTGTCTTTTATGCGTAAACATAAAAATATACGACAATGGGAAAATTAAGTAATCGCGCAATAGCTGTACTGGCAGCAAACGGATTTGAAGAAACAGAACTTACCAGTCCTGTTGAAAGATTAAAAGAAGAGGGTGCAACAGTCCAGATCATTTCACTGGAGCCCGGTAAGATCCAGGGTATGAAACACGACCACGACTGGACAGTAGAAGTCAACGTGGATAAAACAGTAGCTGAGGCAAATGCAGATGATTATGAAGGCTTGCTTATCCCGGGAGGAGTGCTCAATCCTGACGCATTAAGAAAGAATGAGGATGCACTATCTTTTGTAAGATCGTTTTTTGAAGCCGGAAAACCTGTAGCCGCAATATGCCATGGCCCTCAGGTATTAATATCTGCAGGAGTCGTGGAGGGCCGTAACCTGACTTCTATCGGAACGATAAAGATAGACCTGGTTAATGCCGGTGCCAACTGGGAAGATGCAGAGGTTGTAGTAGACCAGGGTCTGGTGACCAGCCGCAGCCCGAAAGACCTCCCTGCATTTAACGATAAAATCGTTGAGGAATTTGCAGAGGGGGTACATGCCGGCCAGCATACTTAAGCGTAACAGCTAAATTGCAAAAAGGCATAAACGCAAAAAAGCCTGCAGGGATTCTGCAGGCTTTAATTATTTAAACACGCTTACTGGAATTTTTTAGCGTTGATCTTACGCTCGTTTTCCGTTAAATATATTTTACGTAAGCGCATGCTTACAGGTGTGATTTCGATATACTCATCAGCCTGGATATATTCCATTGCTTCTTCCAGCGAGAATTTAATGGCCGGGGCGATACGTGTATTATCATCAGTACCAGAAGCGCGCATATTGGTCAATGCTTTACCTTTCACGATGTTAACAACCAAATCATTATCACGGATATGCTCACCCATGATCTGGCCCTCATAAACATCTACTCCGGGATCAACAAAGAAACGTCCGCGGTCCTGTAACTTATCAATTGAATAAGCTGTAGTGTTACCTTTTTCCATAGATACCAGTACCCCGTTCAGTCTTCCGGGAATAGTACCTTTCCAAGGCTCATAAGCCTTAAAACGGTGCGCCATAATCGCTTCCCCGCCAGTTGCGGTTAACACATTGTTTCTTAATCCAATGATACCGCGTGCGGGGATCTCAAATTCCAGATGCTGAAGGTCACCCTTTGGTTCCATCACCAGCAGTTCACCTTTACGCTGTGTAACCAGCTCGATTACCTTACCGGCAACTTCACCCGGTACATCAACGATTAAAGTTTCAACCGGCTCACATTTTTTACCATCGATTTCTTTAATGATAACCTGTGGCTGTCCCACCTGAATTTCATATCCTTCACGGCGCATCGTTTCGATCAATACGGATAAATGGAGGATACCCCTTCCATATACCAGGTAAGAATCAGGAGATTCAGTCTCTACCACTTTCAGGGCAAGGTTCTTCTCCATCTCTTTGTACAGGCGTTCTTTAATGCGTTGAGAAGTAACAAATTTACCTTCTTTACCAAAGAACGGAGAGTTATTGATGGTGAACAGCATGTTCATTGTCGGCTCATCGATTTTGATTACCGGTAATTGCTCCGGCGCATCAAAATCAGAGATCGTATCGCCAATATCAAATCCATCGATACCTACAACAGCGCAGATATCACCTGACTTCACTTCAGTTGCACGGACTTTTCCCAGACCTTCAAAAATATACAGTTCTTTTACCCTTGATTTAACCATTTTACCATCACGTTTGATTAACGTAACCGGCTGGTTCTCTTTGATTATACCACGGTGAACACGTCCAACGGCAATACGGCCGACAAAAGAAGAATAATCTAATGAAGTAATCTGCATTTGCAATGTTCCTTCCAGCATCGGTGGAGCAGGAATATTTGCCACAACGGCATCCAGCAACGGGAAAATATCTGTAGTAGGAACTTTCCAGTCAGTACTCATCCATCCTTGTTTGGACGAACCATAGATAACAGGAAAATCCAACTGGTCTTCTGTAGCCTCAAGATTGAAGAACAATTCGAAAATCTGTTCATATACCTCTTCCGGACGGCAGTTTTCTTTATCTACTTTATTCACAACAACAATAGGTTTCAAACCTAAAGCCAATGCTTTCTGCGTTACGAAACGGGTTTGAGGCATTGCACCTTCAAAAGCATCGCACAATAACAATACTCCATCAGCCATTTTCAATACACGTTCAACCTCCCCGCCAAAATCGGCGTGACCAGGTGTATCAATAATGTTAATTTTTACATCTTTATACATTACAGAAACGTTTTTGGATACGATAGTGATACCGCGTTCCCGTTCCAGATCGTTATTGTCGAGTATTAGATCTCCTGTTTGTTCGTTGTCACGAAAAATAGAACAACTGTGTAAAATCTTATCAACCAACGTGGTTTTACCGTGGTCAACGTGTGCTATAATAGCTATGTTTCTTATTTTTTGCATAAAATGCGCCTATAAATTTTGGCGCAAAGATAGCGTAAATTATTGATATATCAGCCTATTAACTAGAAGTATGTCATGATTTTCCATTAAAACGCTTACTCCGACATGAAGCCACAAAGAAAGCTCGATATGTAGAATTATTCTAAATAGTTTGATTGTAAAAGATTATATGCTTTAATTTGCCCCTAATTATAAGCAGTCTTAATAAATAATATGAAAAGAATACTACTTTTACTTTGTATATTACTGGCCGCGAGCACACTAACCCGTGCACAGGTCGCTAACGGACAAATTACAGGAACAATTAAAACGAACGACGGCCGGGCTGCCGGAAATATCAGTATTATTATAAAGGGAACCGGAAACGGTACCCAAAGCAATGAACAAGGAGAATTTTCCTTTAAGAAGATGAAACCAGGCACTTATACTCTTTCTGTTACCGCAGTTGGCCTGCAGAAACAGGAACAACAAGTAACTATAAGCGCAAATGAAACGGCCACTGTAAATTTCAATCTCAACGAAAATTCGGCACAGCTCCAGGAAATTGTAATTTCCTCCTCCAGAATTAATAAGTTTACCAGGAAGAAGAGTGAGTATGTAGGCAAGATGCCGCTGAATAACCTCGAGAACCCGCAGGTCTACACAACGATCTCAAAAGAACTTATCGCGGACCAGCTGCTGTTTTCAGTAGACCAGGCCACTAAAAATGTCCCCGGCTTACAAACGATGTGGCAAGCCACCGGACGTGGCGGGGATGGCGGTGCATATTATAGTTCGCGCGGGTTTATCCTGCAAAGCCAGTTAAGGAACGGCATTGCAGGAAACGTTTCCAGCAGGATAGATGCAGCGAACCTGGAAAGTATTGAAGTGATCAAAGGGCCTTCAGCAACTTTGTTTGGCAGCACTTTAACTTCTTACGGAGGACTGATTAACAGGGTAACCAAAAAGCCGTACGATCATTTTGGCGGCGAGCTGACTTATGCGTCAGGAAGTTATGGGTTTAACAGGGTCAGTGCAGATGTGAACACACCGCTGGATAGCGCTAAAAATGTACTTTTCCGCTTAAACACTGCCTATAATTATAAAGGCTCTTTTCAGGATAACGGTTTTGACAGAGGTGTTATTATCGCACCCAGCCTCTCCTATAAGGTGAACGATAAACTTTCTTTCCTCTTCGATGCTGAGATATCTACCGGCACAAATGTTGGTGAGCAAGCCATTTTCTTTTATTATCCGATCGCCCAGCTGGGTGCAGACAGGGCCGATAAGTTAGGCCTGGATTACAAAAGGTCTTACCACAGCAATGACTTAACACAGGATTACAAAAACATAAATTTCTTTGGACAGATGGATTATAAGTTTTCAGATCAATGGGTGTCGCATACCAACTATAGCAGTACCTATAGTTTTTCTAACGGTATGTCTCCATATTTCTTCCTTGTGCCTAATCCACCTGTTAATGGCAATGTTAATATGGGCGCCGATTCTCTTTCCCGCGGGGACCAGTCTACGGCCAACAGTGAAATGCAGGTTACAGAGATCCAGCAGAACTTTAATGGTGACTTCAATATCGGAAGTGTCAGAAACAGGGTTGTTATAGGCCTTGATTATCTCCGACAGAATTCAAACCAGTTGTTTTATTCAATTGACCAGTTTGACATTATTCCTAAAAATGGCGTAATCCCTAACTATAATGACTTCAATAAGACCAAATTAAATGAGGTTTATGAAGGGCTTAACAGGGATGATATCGATTATCCGGAAAGATTTATCTCTAATACCTACAGTGCCTATGTTTCTGATGTAGTAAACATTACAGACCGGCTGCTTGCCTCAGCTGCTTTAAGATTTGATCATTTTGACAACAAAGGCAGTTACGACCCCTCCACAGGGTTAAATTCCGGCGCCTATTCCCAAAGCGTTTTTGCACCTAAATTCGGGTTGATCTTCCAGCCGGTAAAAGACCAGCTTTCTCTGTTTGCCAATTACCAGAATGGGTTTGCCAATAAAACCGGCCTGGATTACCAGGGCAACACCTTCAAGCCCGAACGCGCCAACCAACTGGAGGCAGGAGTAAAACTGAACGCCTTTAACGGCAAACTAAGCAGCACTGTTTCCTATTATAATATAAAAGTGGAGAATATTGTACGTGCCTATACTTTGGATTCCAGTTTACCGAATACGAGTATACAGGATGGCACCAAAAAGAGTAAAGGTATTGAAGCTGAAGTTATCGCCAATCCGGTTGAAGGACTGAATGTCATTGCCGGCTTTGCCTATAACGACAACAAACTTACTGATGCAGATGCTGACGTGGAAGGCCGCAGGGATGCTTATTCCATGGCTCCTTACACTGCAAATCTCTGGGTAAGTTACAGGTTATCCGCTGGTGCACTCAGAGGGGCAGGAGCGGGTTTCGGCGGAAACTATGCAAGTGACAATATAATCGTAAACAGTGCCTCTATGGGGGTCTTTACCTTGCCAAAATATACAGTACTGAATGCTTCCCTGTTTTATGATCAGCCAAAATACAGACTTGGGCTGAAAGTGGACAACCTGACCAATAAACAATACTGGATAGGCTATGGTACCATGAATGCGCAGCAGCTGAGAAGTGTGGTGGGCAGTATCTCCTTTAAATTTTAAACATAACGCTTATTAGCTAAAATATCCCGGCCGGGCATACCTGGCCGGGATATTTTTATACCGCCTGTCCGGGAAATGCCCAGCACAAAAAGGAAGGCAGAACCTTTGCCCAGGTACTTACATGGTGCCTTCCCCCTACCCGCTCATAATAAAAAATATCCTCCGGCCGTCTATATCCTTTTTGCTCCAGTTCTTTAATAATGTCTATAGTATCATCAATGGCATCTATAATAAAATTATGATTGCGGTCAGCGGTTTCGTCCTCGGTACCTGTCATGAGCCAGAATTTAAGCCCGGGCTGATAACTGCCGTTCCTGATTACCTGATGCATAATTCGGTCATTGTCTGTGTAATTGTCCTCCAGATCTTTTTTACGCCACCAGAAAGCCCCTGAAAACACTCCAGCTGCGTCAAACAAACCAGCATTGTTCCAGGCGATATCAAATGCTGTTAAACCGCCCAGTGAGCAGCCGGCAATAACATGCTTCCCTCTTACAGGCCGGCTCATTTCTTGCCTGATATAAGGCAATAATTCACCGGTAACAAAAGCCGAATATTGTCCGGCAAGCGCACCTCTTCCTACATAATCGGGCTTTCCGGCAACACCATATTCCTGTAATCTTGCTGCTGATGCTTCGATAGCAACAACTAAAAAAGGCACTGTTTTTTGTCCGGCAAGCAATCCGGACAAGGTTTCTTCAAGCTGCAAACCATCAGCGTCCTGACCATCATTCAACAGCAGCAGGTTCAATTCCTCAAAATCTGCCAGGCTATCCGGATAAAAGAACTCCAGTTCCACTGTTCTCTGCAAACACACGGACTGCAGCTGACGGGCTATACGATTGATTACTGGTAAAGAGGCTGCTAACATCATAAAACTGGCTTATAGCGCCCGGCAAAGGTAAGCATCCTGACAAAACTGTCATAAGCATACCGCTTACAAATGGTATGAATTCTCTTATAACAGATAAAAACAAGTATATTCTGATGGAAAACAAACAAGTATTAAATTTTCATCATTGTCCTTACTAAATACCTAAAACTTTTTGCCCGTTGGCCAGGTTTTGTATATCTAAAGCAATACTTATTCTGACAGCGTGAAAGAAGAATATAAAAAATGGTACAGTCCTAATTTAAGCAGGGATATTGAATTGCTGGTTTTCGGACATAGCGGATACCCTGTCATACTGTTTCCCACCAGTAAGGGAAGCTATTACGAAGCTAAAGATTTTAAATTAATAGCGGCTGTACAGCATTTCCTGGAACAGGGAAAGGTTAAGATCTACTGCCCTGACAGCATTGATGCATGGAGCTGGTATAACAAGTCTGTTCATCCGGCAGACCGCGCAAAAAATCATGCCTGGTATGACAAGATGCTGCTGGAAGAGGTTGCTTCACTGGCAAGAAACGAAACCGGTCATTCCAGGCTGATCACAGCAGGGTGCAGTTTCGGAGGTTATCATGCAGCAAATTTTGCTTTCAGGCATCCCGCCCTGGTCAGCCATATGTTTAGTATGAGCGGTATATTTGATATCAGCGGACAGGTTGATGGATTTTACAATAGTGATATTTATTACAATAACCCGGTTGATTTTTTACCGCATAACCAGGATGCAAACCTGTGGAAGATGGATATTGTTCTTGGCACCGCTGAAAGAGATATCAGTAAACCTTTTAACGAACGGCTTTCAGGCATACTTTATCAAAAAGGAATTGACCATTGGCTGGATATAAAGCCCGGTGCGGAACATGACTGGCCATTGTGGCATGAGCTCTTCCCATCGTATTTATCGAGGTTGTAATACGGTTTGCAGCTTCCTGGAGGGCTATAATACAATAATGACATATATATACAGATGAAAAAAATAGGCATTTTATTCGGACAGGAAAGATCTTTTCCTGAAGCATTTGTGGAACGCATAAATGAACTGGGGAAAAGTGATTTTACCGCTGAATTCGTTAAAATTGACAAAATATTTCAGGCCGGGCCTTTAAATTATGCGGTAATTATTGACCGTATATCCCAGGATGTCCCATTTTACAGGGCTGCATTAAAAAACGCAGCACTAACAGGCACTGCGGTTATCAACAACCCCTTCTGGTGGAGTGCGGATGAGAAATTTTTCAACAATTCGCTGGCGGTGAAACTGGGTATCCCGGTACCCAAAACAGCACTTATTCCCTCTCATGCAAGGCCCGAAGGTACCACGGAAAATTCATTTACCAACCTG
>Ga0160457_1000397_pt1 | contig 22625 bp, 20 predicted proteins | sample HID1972M_E6MG_FD_108242 | JGI IMG/M metagenome (GOLD analysis project Ga0160457, IMG submission 108242) | Enriched pill bug-associated microbial communities from UW Madison campus, WI, USA - HID1972M_E6 MG | ecosystem: Host-associated > Arthropoda: Insects > Digestive system > Unclassified ... | reverse complement strand
TGGGCAACGGCATCGAGCCGCAGGACATCATGAAGACCCTGGGCGCGGACATCCTGCGCCTGTGGATCGCCTCGGCCGACTACAGCAATGAAATGTCGCTGTCGCAGGAGATCCTCAAGCGCAACGCGGATGCCTACCGGCGCCTGCGCAACACCGCGCGCTTCCTGCTCGGCAACCTGGACGGCTTCGACCCGGCCCAGCATCTGGTGGCCCCGGCCGACATGGTCGCGCTGGACCGCTGGATCGTGCATCGCGCCTTCGAGGTGCAGGAGAAGATCAAGGCCGCATACACCGGCTACAACATGGCCGAGATCGTGCAGCTGCTGCTGAACTTCTGCAGCGTGGATCTGGGCTCGGTGTATCTGGATGTCACCAAGGACCGCCTGTACACGATGCCGGTGGACTCGCGCGGCCGCCGCTCGGCGCAGACCGCGATGTACCACATCGCCGAAGCGTTCACGCGCTGGATCGCGCCGATCCTGAGCTTCACCGCCGATGAGCTGTGGGGGTACCTGCCGGGCGAGCGCAAGGAGAACGTGCTGTTCGCCACGTGGTACGAAGGCCTGGCCCCGTTGCCGGCCGATGCACCGCTCAACGCCGCCGACTTCGATCAGCTGCTGGCCCTGCGCGAGCAGGTTGCCAAGGTGCTCGAGCCGATGCGTGCCAACGGTGCGATCGGTGCGGCGCTGGAAGCGGAGATCACCGTCGCCGCCAACGAAGAAACCGCCGCGCGCTGGCAGCCGCTGGCCGAAGAGCTGCGCTTCCTGCTGATCAGCGGTGACGTGCAGGTACGCCCGGCGACCACCGATGAGGTGTTCGTCAGCGCCCAGCCGACCGGCAAGCAGAAGTGCGTGCGCTGCTGGCATTACCGCGCCGATGTCGGCTCGGTGGCGGCGCACCCGGAACTGTGTGGCCGCTGCGTGACCAACATCGACGGTGCCGGCGAAGACCGGCGGTGGTTCTGATGGCCGCCGCCCGTCCGCGTCCGAACGCGCTGATCTGGCTGCTGCTGTCGGCAGCGATCATCATCGCCGACCAGTGGAGCAAGGCCTGGGTGCTGTCCAGCCTGCCCGAGTACGAGCCGGTGGTGGTCATCGAGGGCTTCTGGAACTGGTACCGCACCTACAACACCGGTGCGGCATTCAGCTTCCTGAGCGATGCCGGTGGCTGGCAGCTGTGGTTCTTCACCGCACTGGCAGTGGGCATCAGCGGCCTGATGGCCTACTGGATGTGGGGCACCGCGCGCGGTGCCTGGCGCAGCGCCGTGCCTTACGCGCTGGTGATCGGCGGGGCGATCGGCAACGTGATCGACCGCCTGATGCACGGTCACGTGGTCGACTTCATCCAGTGGCATATCGGGGACCATTACTGGCCCTCGTTCAACATCGCTGATTCGGCGATCGTGGTCGGCGCGGTGGGTATCGCCCTGTTCGGCCTGTTCGACGGCAAGGCGGCCAAAAAAGCGGGATAATTCCCTCCTGTATCCGTAACAACCCGGCTTACGCCGGCCGGAGTATCTGACCGATGGATGTGTTGCTCGCCAATCCGCGTGGTTTCTGTGCCGGTGTCGATCGTGCGATCGAGATCGTCAAGCGCGCGATCGAGACCCTGGGTGCGCCGATCTACGTGCGCCACGAGGTCGTGCACAACCGGTTCGTGGTCGATGACCTCAAGGCCCGCGGCGCGATCTTCGTCGAGGAGCTCGACGAAGTGCCGGACGACAACACGGTGATCTTCAGCGCCCACGGCGTGTCCCAGGCCGTGCGCCAGGAAGCCGACCGCCGTGGCCTGAAGGTGTTCGACGCGACCTGCCCGCTGGTCACCAAGGTGCACCTGGAAGTGGCCCGCCACTGCCGCGCCGGCCGCGACGTGGTGCTGATCGGCCACGCCGGGCACCCGGAAGTGGAAGGCACGATGGGCCAGTGGAGCCGCGAGCGCGGCACCGGCCAGATCTATCTGGTGGAGGATGTGGAAGACGTCGCCACGCTGGTCATCGACCAGCCGGAGAACTTCGCCTACACCACCCAGACCACGCTCTCGGTGGATGACACCCGCAGCATCATCGACGCGCTGCGCACCCGCTTCCCGGCGATGCAGGGCCCGAAGAACGACGACATCTGCTACGCCACTCAGAACCGCCAGGACGCTGTGCGCGATCTGGCCAAGCGTTGTGATCTGGTGCTGGTGGTCGGTTCGCCCAACAGCTCCAACTCCAACCGCCTGAGTGAACTGGCGCGCCGTGATGGCGTGGAGTCCTACCTGATCGACGGTGCCGACGAGATCGATCCGGCGTGGGTGGCCGGCAAGAAGCACATCGGCCTGACCGCGGGCGCCTCGGCACCGCAGGTCCTGGTGGATGGTGTGATCGCGCGCCTGAAGGAGCTCGGCGCTACCGGCGTCGGTGAACTGGAGGGCGAGCCCGAATCGATGGTGTTCGCGCTGCCGAAGGAACTGCGGCTGCGGTTGGTCGACTGACCCGCAGCATTCCGCCACGCATGCCGTGGCGCTGCCCGGTAGTGCCGGCCGCTGGCCGGCAGCGCACCCCGGTTGGTCCTGATCCCGTCCGGCAGACAGAACGTCACTGCGCGCCGCTGTGCCAATCATGGCCGCAACGCGACGCATGACCTTTGGCCATGGGGCAGGGCGCAGGCGGAGGGCTAGGATCAAGAGCTTCCCCCGCTGGAGCCTGCCTGATGAAGATGCGTGCCATTGCCCTGTCCGTGTTGCTGGCCGTGTCCGCCACCGGCGTGCAGGCGCAGACACCGCCGCCGCAGGACGTGGCCTTCCCGGGCCTGCTGCGCATCGACGTGGACGCGCGCGACATCGGGCGACGCATCTTCAAGGTCAAGGCCACGGTGCCGGCCAAGCCCGGCCCGCTGACCCTGCTGTACCCGCAGTGGCTGCCCGGCGCGCATTCACCGAGCGGCCCGATCGACAAGCTCGCCGGCCTGGTCGTCACCGCCAACGGCACGCCGCTGCAGTGGACGCGCGATCCGTACGACGTCTATGCCTTCACCGTGCAGGTGCCGCAGGGCGCCAGCGAAGTGGTGGCCGAGTTCAAGTTCCTCTCTTCGCAGGGCGCCCAGGGCCGCGTGGTGATGACCCCGGACATGCTCAACCTGCAGTGGAATGCCAATTCGCTGTACCCGGCCGGGGTGATCACCCGCAACATCCAGGCGCAGGCCACCGTCACTCTGCCGCCGGGCTGGTCATATGCCACCGCGCTGGATACCGAGCACCGCGAGGGGGACACGGTGGTGTTCAAGCCGATCAGCTATGACCACCTCGTCGACTCGCCGCTGTTCGCCGGGCGCCACTTCCAGCGCTTTGATCTGGATCCCGGTGCGAAGGTGCCGGTGCACCTGAATGTCTTCGCCGATGAGGCCAAATCGCTGGCCGCCAAGCCCGAGCAGATCCAGGCGCATCGCGCGCTGGTGCAGCAGATGTACAAGCTCTACGGCGCACGCCATTTCGACCGCTACGAGTTCCTGCTGGCGTTGACCGACAAGCTTGGCGGCATCGGCCTGGAGCATCAGCGCTCCAGTGAGAACAGCGGCGACACCGGCTACTTCACCGAGTGGGACAAGACCTGGCTGGGCCGCGATCTGCTGCCGCACGAGTTCAATCACTCCTGGAACGGCAAGTACCGTCGTGGCGCCGATCTGACCACGGCCAACTTCAACGTGCCGATGGGCGACAGCCTGCTGTGGCTGTACGAAGGCCAGACCCAGTTCTGGGGCCAGGTGCTGGCCGCGCGCTCCGGCCTGTGGAGCCCGCAGCAGACCCGTGACGTGCTGGCCAATGTGGCGGGCACTTATGACCGCGGTCGCCCCGGCCTTGCCTGGCGCAACCTGCAGGACACCACCAACGACCCGACCATCGCGCAGCGCCGTGCGCTGGCGTTCCGCAACTACCAGATGAGCGAAGACTATTACTCCGGTGGCCAGATGGTGTGGCTGGACGTGGACGGCAAGCTGCGCGCGCTGACCGGCAACAAGCGCGGCCTGGATGATTTCGCCAAGGCGTTCTTCGGCATGAACGATGGCGACTGGAACGTCCATCCGTACACCTTCGAAGAGGTGGTGAGTACGCTCAATGGCGTGGCGCCGTTCGACTGGGCCAGCTTCCTGCGCGAGCGCCTGGATGGGCACGGTCCGTTGACCGGCGGTCTGGAAGCGGCCGGCTGGAAACTGGTCTACACCGATACGCCGAACGAGGCGTTCAAGGCGCAGGAAACCCGCGGCAAGAACAGCAACCTGCTGTACTCCATCGGCCTGTCTGTCAGCGAGTCCGGCTACATCGGCGATGTGCTGTGGGACAGCCCGGCCTTCAATGCCGGTCTGATTCCCGGCATGAGCGTGGTCGCGCTCAATGGCCGGGTGTTCAAGGCCGAGCAGTTGAAGGAGGCGATCACCGCCGCCAAGACCGACAAGGCGCCGCTGACGCTGCTGGTGAAGAGCTTCGATCGCATCGATACGGTGACGCTGGATTACCACGATGGGCTGAAGTATCCGTCGCTGGAGCGGATCGCAGGCAAGCCGGATCGGTTGGCGGAGTTGTGGAAGGCGCGGTGATGCCGTGTCCTCGCCCGAGGCGGCGAGGATTCATGGTGGATGCGTTATCAAACACGTTGGACTGGATGCGATGGTGGCACGGACGCTCATGCTTGGAAAACACGGGAAGGCACTAGTGGCAGTGGTACTCGTCGCTGCGGCCGGTATCTCCGTAGGAGCGCTGGCACTGCGCAGTCAGGACAGCGTTCCTGCTGGCCAACACGTGCGGAGCACTACCGGTGATGCTGCCTCTCCGGTGGCGCTCAGTGGGATGCGCGTGCCTGCCTCGGTCACTGCGCTACCGCCGGCACCGGGCACGTTCCGTTCGTTGGGACCCAAAGCCTACGAGCTGTCACGCCAAGGCTCGAGCCGTCCACCCGGCGATGCGCTGGCCTATGTCCAGCAGTTGCTGCCGCGCTCGAAGGCTGGCGACGGTACCGCCAGCTACGACATCTATCTGACCGTGCTTGAGTGCCGCACGTTCACCTCCGACCGGGTGGATCAACTCGCGCAGTCCGCGGCACTGGTGGGTGCAGAGAAGGCATTCCTGGAGCGCTCCGAGCGTCTGCTTCGCGAGTGCGGCGCACTGGTGCTTGATCGCGATCTGTACCCCGGCAACTGGCTGGAACAGGCGGCGCTGCAGGGCTCTGTTGAGGGTCAACTGGGCTACGCACGCTCGCCCGAGGATGTGCTGGGCACCTACGCGGATATCCTGGAAGACCCGGAGCGGGCCGTGGCGTGGAAGCACAATGCAGGGCAATACCTGGAAACACTGGCCCGCAGCGGCAGCATCGATGCGGTCGCCAAGCTGGCCCAGGATTACGAACACGGCGGCATCGTGCCGCGCGATTCGGTGGCCGCCTATGCCTACAACCTGGCCTTGCAACAGGTGAATCCCAACTACGTCTCTCCGCTGGTCATGCAATCGCTGGATGCCGAATTGAGCGCAGACCAGCGGGCACGTGCACGGCTGCTGGCCAATACTGTCCACGGGGCATGTTGCGTGCCATAGCGCGCATCACGTTCGCGCGGCGCGGTTGGTGGATCAGTCCGCGGCGTCCACATCCTGGGCGCTCTCACACGCACGCTTCGGCGCACACAGGCGATCCAGCAGCGCCAGCGTGACCCCGTTGCTCCAGCCGAAGCCATCCTGCAGCGGGTACTCGCCACCGCCGCCGCCGGTGGCCGAACCGTCCACCACGTACTTCTCCACCAGCTTGCCCTCGCGGTCGTACACCGTCTGCACGGTGCGCAGGAAGCGCGTGCCGATCCGGCGGGCGAGGGTGTCCTGCCCATAGCGCTGCAGACCGTCCACCGCGACCCACTGCAACGGTGCCCAGCCATTCGGGGCATCCCATTGCTGGCCGGTCGTCACGGTGGTGGTCAGCAGTCCGCCATCGCGCAGCAACTGAGCCTGGACGGCCTCCGCGGTACGGCGTGCCTGCGTGCGGCCAGCAACGTCCAGCCACAAGGGGAACAACGCCGCCGCGGTCAGGGCCGGGCGGGTCTGGCCGCGCTCCAGATCGCGGTCCACGTACCAGCCTTGCGTGTCATCCCAGAGCAGTTGGTTGATGGCGTGCTGACGCGCCTTCGCCAGTTGGGTGAAGGTGCGTGCGCCGCTGCGATCACCGGCCGCCTTGCTGGCGCGGGCCAGGGTCGTTTCCAGATGGAACAGCAGGCTGTTCAGATCCACCGGCACGATCGCCGTGGTGTGGATGCTCGCCAACGCAGACGGCTCGGCGAGCCAGCGTGAGCTGAAATCCCAGCCCGATTCCGCACCGGCGCGCAGGTCGCGATACACCTGCGAAGGCGCACGCTGCGGCGCCTGCGCGGCGGTGGCCAGATCGTCCATCCAGGACTCTGTGCGCGGCACTGCGCGGTCGTCCCAGTAACGGTTGAGCAGTTGCCCGCCCGCCAGCCTGATCGCGCGTTCGCGTGCCTCGCCCGGCGCCAGCGCTTCCGCGCCGCGCATCCAGAATGCATGCTCGATGCGTAGCTGTGGCAGGTAACGGCGGTAGGCATCATCGCCTTCGTGGGTGGCGAGTAGATCCACCATCAGGCTGAAGAACGGCGGCTGCGAGCGGCTGAGGTAGTAGCTGCGGTTGCCGTTGGGGATATGGCCGTAGCCGTCGAGCTGGAACGCGAAGTTGTCCACCATGTCGCGCACCTGCTGCCAGCGACCACTGGAGGCCAGCCCGAGCAGGGTGAAATAGTTGTCCCAATAGTACACCTCGCGGAAGCGCCCGCCGGGCACGACGTAGGGCCTGGGCAGCGGCAGCAGCGAGCCGTTCGGATCCACCGTGTCGGTGGTGCGGGTCAGCACGGGCCACAGCCCCTCGATGTGCGCGCGCAGCGTCTCGCCCGCTGGCGGCACGTAGGGCTGGGTGTCACCGGGCACTGCGAAGTGCTCGGCGACGAAGGCTGCCAGGTCGAATCCGGGCTGAGTCCTGGCGCGCTGCCACTCGGTGAGGAGGTGCGCGCTGGGCTGGCGGGGCACTGCATCAGCGAAGGTCTTCTGATCCTTGAACAGGTGTGCGCCCTGGACCTGCTGGAAGAGCGGCTGCCACTGCTGGTCCGGCGTCTGCGGCATCGGCCCCGTGCCTTGTGCCAGCGCGGGGACACTGAACAACAGGGATGACAGCAGCAGACCGGCCAAGCGGGGACAGGGGCGCATGGGATGCCTCCGGAGGTGGGGAATCCACTGTAGGGGCTGGTGCGTCAAGGCTTGGTGCTGCTGGAGCACGTCGGGCCAGCCCGTTGGCGCGCGGCGGTTCGGTGGCGCGCGCGCTTCCCTGATTGACCAAAGTGGTCCGCACCCCCTAGAATTCACGACCTCGCCGGAATAGCTCAGTTGGTAGAGCGGCGCATTCGTAATGCGTAGGTCGTAGGTTCGATTCCTATTTCCGGCACCAGATACAGCAGAAAGCCCCGGCCCTGGTCGGGGCTTTTTGTTTGTGGCGATACGGCCGTTGGTAGCGCCGGCCGGTGGCCGGCAAGCTCAGGTCCGTTTGATGTGCCTTGGCTGACATCGGTGCCACGACCCGATCCGGCTTCGCTGGCGCTTAGCGCCAAGAGCGCTGCTCCCGTCAGGATGACGTGATTGGCCTCAATCGCACCGTCGGTTTCCTGGCCGATCGTTGCTGTGCTATCAATACCAAGCCTTGCTTCAAGGCACTTTCAGGGATCGGAAGGATGCGCAGGTACGGAGGAGCTGCAGGCGGTGTGTCGACCCGCTTTAGGGGAGTTGAAGATCGAGTTCGGAAGCTGGGTGCGGTAGGCGCCCGGCTGAGCTGCGTGCTGTTGCTGGGTCTGGCTGCTGTGCCGACCGCAAGCGCACAGACGGTCACCTACATTCACACCGACGCCTTGGGCTCGGTAGTGGCCGAGAGCGATGCCAACGGCAACGTGATCAAGCGCTATGACTACGAGCCCTATGGTGCCGTGGTAGGCGGTCAGGTCACGGATGGACCGGAGTACACAGGGCATGTGAGCGATGCAGCTACTGGGCTGAGTTACATGCAGCAGCGGTACATGGATCCGAAGTTGGGTGTGTTCCTGTCTGTTGATCCGGTGGCTGCGTATGAGCAGCCGGTGGGGCAGTTCAATCGATACCGCTATGCGAACGGGAATCCGTACAAGTTCACGGATCCGGACGGGCAGAGTGCCACGCTTCTCATCCCTATCGTGGTTATCCCGATCGTAGTCGCAACCACCTATTACGCTACGACAAGTTCAGAACAGCGTGCAGATCTCGGCAATAAATTGGAAAGCGCTGTAAGGGGGGGGTGTTCCAGAAGTCCGAGTCGACCCCGCAGCAACCAGCTCTTCAGGGCGATGGATCGATAGCGTCTGAGGGCGCCTCGGGGAATCGATTTCCTGATCGAGCGCTGCCAACCAAGCCTAGTGGCGAGCCAGCGCCTGATCCTGATGCGGGCGGGCCCCATACTCAATTGGGACAGAAAGAAGGCAGAAACGGAAAGTATGACCAGGCCCGTGAGTTCGATGGGCAGGGCAGGCCGGTCAAGACAATCGACTTTACTGACCATGGGAGACCTGGAAGCCATACAAGTCCCCATGAGCATCCTTACGAGTCTAACGGTACTGGTGGGACACCATCCCGGGCGAAGGCCCGGCCACTCAATGGAGGCTGATCGCGATGAATACTGACGAATGGGGTTTTCCGATAACCGGATCAAAAGTCAGCCAGGTGCTCAGAGGGCACTTCAGCCCGGAGGATATCTGGGAGCTGTCCTCCTTGGATGTTCCATCTGGAGAATTGAAAGCTCCGTCGCTCGATGTACTAAGAGAAAAGCTCTCTGAACAAGGTTCTCGCATTTCTACCGCAGGGTTATGCGAGGCTTTGGAAGGTGCTCCCCAGGTCTGGATCCTTGACATTCGCTTGGCTTCCGACAGAAATGTCGTGCTGTACATTGAAGATGGCGAAATATTCGAGATCAACCTTGAACGAGCCTAGGTACGCTTTGTACCTGGTGCGCATGTGGTAGGTCGTAGGTTCGATTCCTATTTCCGGCACCAGATACAGCAGAAAGCCCCGGCCTTGGTCGGGGCTTTTTGTTTGGGGCGGCGTGGAACTCATTGATTGGTGAGGGATTCGTTGCGAGCCGATCGTCGCAAGCATCAATGCTGCTCGTTGCGGAAGGTTTGCATCCGGAAGAAATCACGATTCCGACAGCCAGATCATCGCCGTACTCAAGCAGGCCGAGGCCAGCACGCCTGTCCCTGACCTTTGCCGACAGCATGGCATCAGCTCAGCGACGTTCTACAAGTGGCGCAGCAAGTTCGGCGGCATGGATGCGTCCATGGTGTCCCAGCTAAAAGAACTGCAGGACGAGAACCGGCGGCTGAAGAAGATGTACGCCGATGCCCAGCTCAGTGCCGAGCTGTTGAAGGAAGCGCTCTCAAAAAAATGGTGAGGCCATCTCAGCGTCGCGAGATGGCCAGACGGGCGGTCCAGGCAGGCATCACCAGCATCGTTCATGCGTGCAGGACGTTCGAGGTGAGTCAGACCTGCTACCGCTATCAGGCCAAGGCCTGCCAAGAAAATGCGATCATCGCCGACTGGTTGCTCAGGCTGACCAGCGCCTACCGCGATTGGGGCTTTGGGCTGTGCTTGCTGCACCTACGCAACGTGAAGGGCTTCGCTTGGAACCACAAGCGCGTGTATCGGATCTATCGCGATTTGGAGCTGAATCTGCGCATCAAGCCGCGCAAGCGCATCGTCCGGGAAGTGCCGGAGCCTTTGGCGGTGCCTGAGGCGGTCAACCAGACATGGTCGATGGATTTCATGCACGACCAGTTGGCTGATGGACGCAGCTTCCGGATGCTCAACGTACTGGATGACTTCAACCGTCAGGGACTGGCGATGGAGGTCGACATCTCCTTGCCTGCGGCGCGCGTCATCCGCAGCTTGGAACAGGTCATTCAATGGCGCGGAACGCCCCGCGCCATACGCTGCGACAACGGGCCCGAGTACATCAGCGGAGCGCTGCAAGCATGGGCCGAGCGGCAAGACATTGCACTGCTCTACATCCAGCCAGGCAATCCTCAGCAGAACGCCTACATCGAGCGCTACAACCGGACCGTGCGTTACGCTTGGCTTGCCAGCAATCTGTTCAATGACATCGAAAAGGTCCAGGACATCGCCACTCGTTGGCTATGGACTTACAACCACGAGCGCCCAAACATGGCGCTCGGCGTCATCACGCCAATGCAGAAGCTTGCACTGGCAGCGTAGTTCCATTTTTGGCGACCGCTAAAAGCGGGGGGATTACCAAATGAGTGGAAAGATGCCGTTGCATCTGCGCATGCTGCTTGTGGAGATTTGCGCCAAAAATGGCCGTGATCTGTCATTTGAGAAGGTGGAGGGCGACGAGTGTTTATTCGATGGCAATGATCGGGAGTGGTTGGTTGATGCGCTTGTTCGAGAGCTCTCCGCCACTGGCCTGAAATTGGACGATGAACCTAATGAGCGTGGGCTGGAAATCGAAGCGTTGATTGATTTTATCGGGCCGGACTCAGGCGCAGGTCTCATGAATGAGTGAGCTTGAACTCGTTATTTGGAGGAGTAGAGCGCTGCGGACCATCCTCATCCAAACACCGCCTGGCATCCTGTCCTAAGTTGGCCTTATCGCCACTTACGGATCCTGCCCGATGTCATCCGCCCAGGCCATTTTAACTGTCATATGAGCGGGGATCGATTGGGCACGTTTAAACGTCTCAAAGACACGTATGTGACGTTGACCTTTGAGGATGAGAAGATTCAGGTGGCGACGGTCGATGGATGGACGTTAGCCAGTCGATACACAAAGGATTAGGCGTGATGTCTGATAGTTCGCTAAAACTGAAACTGCTCGCGGTTCTGTCTGATGCGCAACCGCCTGACAATCCCATTGTTGCCAGTGGTTGGGCGGGGATTGCATTTGACAGAAATAGATATGCGGATCTTGCCCCGGCAGACGTTTGGGAAGCCTGGTTGGATGTGCATAAACAACAATCCTGCCCGTCTGATGCCATCGGGATGGCCTCCTTTGAGGACCTTGCTGCCGGCAAGGAGGAATGTAGGGCGGAGCCCACGCGTGACTCGCTGCGTCGATACTGGATGGAGGATGAGCGATTTCTGCGCGATCACTACTTTTTTTCGTCCTCGTTCAACTGGGTGGTTCGCCTCGATCAGGACGTGACCCTGTTTGCGGCAGAGCGAGATTTCATGCGCGAGGTGATCGACCGTCTTCATGGTTTGAACGGTGTCATGGAGCGAATGGTCGAGGATTTTGACCCTGGAGAAGACGATCCGGTTGGGTTGCGAAGATTTCTGTCTGACATCACAGATGAGCTGCGCCGTTGACATGTTCGTAAGTGCCTTGCCATAACTTTGTCGATGAGACTTCGATGGCGGATGGCGCATCTGTACATGCTGCATTTTGAAGTGCAACCGTATCTATGCAGCAGGTGATGCAGCCAGCGTCAGCTTGGCAGCAGGCTCAATTTCTGCTCCGGACACCACATGCAGCAAAAAGCCCCGGCATTGGCCGGGGCTTTTTGTTTGTGGCGAAGCCGACAGTCACCTCACTCCGCACCACTCCCCGCCGGATGCGAAGACCGCCGCCGGAACTTCCGCGACAGCCAATCGCCCGCATCATCCACCACGGTGAAGGCCGCCGGAATCACGATCAGGCTCAGCAGCGTCGAGGTGATCAGGCCACCGATCACGGCGATCGCCATCGGCGCACGGAAGCTGGAATCCCCGGCAAAGCCCAGCGCGATCGGCATCATGCCCGCGCCCATCGCCAGGGTGGTCATGATGATCGGCTGTGCACGCTTGCGGCAGGCATCGATCAGCGCGTCGTGCTGGCTCATGCCGTGCTCGTCTTCGGCCATCACCGCGTAGTCCACCAGCAGGATGGAGTTCTTGGTGGCGATGCCGATCAGCATCAGCAGGCCGATCAGCGCCGGCAGCGAGAGCATGTTCTGGGTGATCAGCAACGCGCCGAACGCACCGCCGGCGGACAGTGGCACCGCCGCGAGGATGGTGACCGGCATCAGCGCGTGGTTGAACAGCAGCAACAGCACCATGTAGATGCAGATCAACCCGGCCGCCATCGCCAGCATGAAGCCGATGAACAGCTCGACGAACACCTCCGCATCGCCGGTGTTGAGGAAGGTCACGCCCGGTGGCAGCTGTTTGACGCCCGGCAGCGCCTGCACTTCGGTCATGACATCGCCCAGCGGGCGACCGTTGAGTTCGGCGGTGAGGGTCACGTTGCGCTGGCGCTGGTAGCGCGAGATCTGCGAGGGACCACTGCCCTGCTGGATATCGGCCACCGCCGCCAGCGGCACCGGGCCATTGCGGCCGGGCACGCGCAGCTGGCTGATCAGGCCCGGGTTGGCCAGCGTGGCTTCGGCAAAGCCGACCCGGATCGGTACCTGCCGGTCGGGCAGGTTGAGCTTGGCCAGGCGCTGCTCGTAATCGCCCGCCGTGGCGATGCGGGCGGCCTCGGCGATATCGGCAGTCGCCACACCCAGGTCCGCGGCGCGGGCGGGGTTCGGCACGATCTGGAGTTCCGGGCGCAGCAGCGAGGCGGTGGAGGTGACGCTGCCCAGCCCCTGGATGCCGCGCAGGTCGCGCTCCAGTGCGGTGGCGGCATCCTGCAGGCGTTGCGGGTCGTCACCGGAGAGCACCAGCTGCAGCAGGTTGCCGGGCTCGGAGCTGACATAGCTGACGCGCACGCCGGGCAGATCGGCCAAGCGCTCACGCGCCTCACGTTCCAGCACGCGCTGGTCGCGGTCGCGCCCGTCGGCGCTGCCCCAGTCCAGCACCAGGGTGGCCTTGCGCGGCTCACCGACGCCGGTCGCACCCGGGTCGCCCAGGTCGAGCACGCTGCCGACCGCGGTATAGACCTGCTTGAGTTCGGGCATGTCCTTGAGCAGTCCGCGCGCGTGTTCGGCGACGGCCACGGTCTCCTGCAGGCGCGTGCCCGGCGGCAGTTCGAGATTGAGGTTGCTGCGGCCCAGATCGGACTGCGGGATGAAGGTGGCCGGGATGAACGGCACCAGCGCGAGCGACGCGACGAACAACCCGGTGGCCAGCCACAAGGTGCGGCCGCGATAGCGCAGTGCGGCGTCCACCCAGCCCAGGTACCACGTCATCAGCCTGGATTCCGGCTTCTCCTCGCCATGCGGCTTGAGCAGGTAGGCGGCCATCATCGGGGTGAGCAGGCGGGCCACCAGCAGCGAGAACAGCACGGCGGTGGCGGCGGTCCAGCCGAATTCGCGGAAGAACTTGCCGGCAATGCCGGGCATGAAGGCGACCGGCACGAACACTGCCGCCAAGGTCAGCGAGGTGGCGATCACCGCGTTGCCGATTTCGCCGGCGGCCTCGCGTGCGGCTTCCAGCGGCGGCTTGCCCATGCGCAGGTGGCGCACGATGTTCTCGATCTCCACGATCGCATCGTCCACCAGAATGCCGACCACCACCGACAACGCCAGCAGCGTGATGATGTTGAGGGTGAAGCCGAAGAAGTACATCACCGCGAACGTCGGGATGATCGACAGTGGCAGCGCCAACGCCGACACCCAGGTCGCGCGCCAGTCGCGCAGGAACAGCCACACCACCAGCAGCGCCAACAGCGCGCCTTCCCAGAGCATGGTCATCGAGGAATCGTAGGAGCGGTGGGTCTCGTCGATCGCCGTGGTGACCAAGCGGAAGTCGATGCCCGGATGCTCGGCCTTGATCTTGTCCAGCGCGTCATGCACGCCGGCCTCCACCTTGACCTCGCTGGAGCCGCGCGTACGCGACATCGAGAACGCCACCACACCCTTGCCGTCCAGCAGGGCGGCCTCGGTGGGGTCGGCAGCGCCATCGGCCACCGTGGCCAGCGTGGAGAGCCGCACGGCGCGCCCGTCCGGCAGGGCGATGGAGTAGTCGCGCAGTGCCTGTGCGTCACCGACGGTACCCAGCGTGCGGATGGTCTGCTGCGCGCCTTCGACCTCGGTCTTGCCGCCGGCACGCTCGACCTGGATGCGGGCCAGCTGCTGCGATACATCGCCGGCGGTGATGCCCATCGCGATCAGCGCATTGGGATCCAGGTCTACCCGCACCTGGCGCTGCACGCCGCCCACGCGGGTGACGCGCGCCACACCGGGCACGCCGTACATCGCACGCGAGATGTCACGGTCGACGAACCAGCTGGCCTCATCGGTGGTCATGTGCGGGGCGACCAGCGCATAGGTCATCAGCGAACCGCCGATATCGACCTTGGAGATCACCGGCTCCTGGATGTCCTGCGGCAGATCGGTGCGGATGCGGGTGACCGCGTCGCGGGTGTCGTCCAGCGCGGTGGCCAGATCGGCTTCCAACTGGAATTCGATGGTGGTGGTGCTGACGCCCTCGCTGACCGAGGACATCACGCGCTTGACGTTGTTCACCGTCGCCACCGAGTCCTCGACCTTGCGGGTCACCTCGGCCTCCAGCTGGCTGGGCGAGGCACCCGGCTGGGTGACGGTGACGGTGGTCATCGGGAAGGCGATGTCGGGGAAGCGTGCTACCGGCAGCTGATGGAAACCCCACAGGCCGGCCACGCACAGCACGAAGAAGATCAGCAGCGCGGGCAGGGGGCGGTTGATCGCCCAGGCGGAGATGTTCATCGGGCGGCGGCCTTGGCATCGGCCACCACGCGCACGCGGTCGCCCTCGCCGAGGAAGCCGGCGCCATCCACCACCACCTGATCGCCCGCCTTCAATCCTTCAAGGATCGCGGTGCGGCCCTTGACGGCCTGGCCGGTGCTGACGCGGTGGCGGGTGGCCTGCTGTTTGTCGTTCACGGTGAACACGTAGTTGTGGCCATCGCGCTGCACGATCGCCGCGGTCGGGATGGTCAGCACCGGGCCGTCGCCGGTGACGATGCGGCCATCTACGTAGATACCCTGCTTGAGCGGGCCGGGGGTTGGCAGGTCGGCATAGATCGTGCCGGTGCGGGTCTGCCCATCGACACCCGGGGTAACCGCGCGGATGCGGCCGCTGACCACTTGGCCGGCGTACGGCAGCTCCACGGTGTTGCCCACGGCGACATCCGCCAGCTGGTTCTCCGGCAGTTCCGCGCGCCACTCCAGGCGGCCATCGCGGATCAGGCGCAGCAGCTCAGTACCGGCGGAGACCACCTGGCCCGGCTGCACCAGGCGCTTGGAAATCAGGCCGTCGGCTGGTGCACGCAGGTCGGCGAAGTCGCGGCGCAGCTTGGCCGCGTCACGCGCGGCACGTGCAGTGGCGGTCTGCGCTTCGGCGTTGATGCGCGAGGCGCGCAGCTCATCCAGGCTGCTTTCGCTGATCAGCTGCTGGGCGGCCAGCTTGGCGCTGCGCTCGTAGTTCATGCGGGCCAGCTCCTGCGAGGCCTGCGCCTGTCGCAACGAGGCATCGGCCTGCGCCAGCTCGCTGTCCAACGTGCGATGGTCCACCTGCAGCAGCACCTGGCCCTGCTTGACCCATTGCCCCACATCCACCAGCAACGCGGTCACGCGCTGGCCACTGATCTCCACGCCCAGCTGCATTTCTTCATAGGCGGTCACCGGCCCGGAGACCAGCACCGTGCGGGCCATGGTCTGCTGCTGCGCGGGCGCCAGCGAGACGGGCAGCGCCGAGCTGGCGGCGGTGGCGTCGGCCGAGGCCTTGTCGTCCTTGCCGCCACACGCGGACAGCAGCGCGACAGCCAGGATCAGGGAAAAACTGCGGAGGTAGGGTGCACGCATCGAGAGGCTTTCCGGGTCGGAACAGCAGGAAAAGAAAGGAATCGGGAAATCAGGCGTCGCGGGACAGATGCAGCGCGATGCCATCCAGCATCAGGCCCAGCCCCTGCTCGAAGCGGGCGTCGAAATCGACCTCGCTCCACACGTCACGGGCCTGCCAGCAATGGGGAAAGCGGGCCTCGGCCAGCGCCATGAACGCCTCACCCAGCGCCTCCATGCTGCCGTCGCCGGGCCAGGACTGTTCCTCGATGACGAAGCCCATCGTGTAGTACACCAGGTCCATCGAGGTGGTCGCGGCAAAGCGTGCCGGCGCGCCGGCGCCCATCAGCGCGGCGATGCTGGCCTCACCCACCCGCAGCACGTTCTCGGTCGCCAGGAAGGTGCCGGCATACACCCGTGCACCATCGCGGCGGGCCTTGAAGGCCAGGCGGAACTCGCGCCCGATCTGCAGCAGGGTCTGCCGCCATGGCTGCCCGGCGGGGATCGCACGGGCGACGTCGCTGATCATGGCGTCGGCCATGGCGTCGATCAGCGCCTGTTTGCTCTTGAAGTGCCAGTACAACGACGGCGCCCGGATGCCCAGCGAGCAGGCCACCTTGCGCAGGGTAATACCCTCCAGCCCGGCTTCGTCGAGGATCCGGAAGGCCGCTTCGACGATGTTTTCCCGCGCGATCGGTTGGCGCACTGTGATCTGGCCTAACGTTGTTAGGGGGCGAATCTAACAGTGTTAGGCTGGCGCGGACAAGTGCCGCCCGCGTGCGTCAGAGGTCGATCAGGTTGGCCTGCAGCGCCGCCATCCGGACCTGGTTCCGGCCGCTGGTCTTGGCCTCATACAGCGCCTCATCCGCCCGGGCGATCAGGTCTTCCAGCAGTTTCTGGTCGCCACCCGGCAGCGCCTCGCCGATCGCCCCACCGACGCTGACGGAGACGGAGATCCGGTCGCCGCCCACCAGGATGGGGTCGGCCGCCACCGCACTGCGCAGCCGCTCGGCGGCGGCGGGAATCTCATCCACGGCGGACGCGGCCAGCAGGGCGATGAACTCTTCGCCGCCGAAGCGGGCAAACAGATCGCGCTCCCGCAGGGCATCCCGGCAGCGCTTGGCTACGACCTTGAGGACTTCATCGCCGGCGGGATGGCCGTAGGTATCGTTGATCTTCTTGAAGTGATCCACGTCCACCATCAGCACCGCCACCGCGCGGCCGTTGGCTTCGCGCGCGGCGATGATCTGTGCCGAGCATTCCTCGAAGTGACGGCGATTGGGGACGCCGGTCAAGGGATCGGAGGAGGCGAGGCGGCGCAGTTCGGCGGCCATCAGCAGATCGGCGGTGACGTCGGTGAACAGCCAGATGCGCCCGTGCGCCCCGTTGCCGCGTACCGGATGGGTGTCCACTTCGAAGGTGCGCTCGCCTAGGGTCCAGTTCTGCTTGGCGGCGAACTGGTCGTTGTTGATCTGGGCGCGGTAGGCCAGCTCGAGTTCGGCGTGGTTGTCGCAGCGTTGGCGCAGGGCGCGCATCGGGCCGGCGAGATCCGCCGCGCGGTGATCACCTGCCTTGCAACCCAGCAGTTCCGCGGCGTGCTCGTTGACCGCCGCCCCGACGCCATCGCCGTCGATCAGCACGATGCCCGCCGGCACGCTTTCAAACAGATCCAGGAACTGATTGCGGACGATCGTGCCGCGTGCGGCTTCGCGCCGTGCGGACAGCAGCCGGGCCACGCTCGTGGCCAGCAGTGGCACCTGTGCCGTCAAGGCTGCCGGGGCAGGGGGGCTTCGCCAAAGCAGCAGCAGGCCACTCAGCGGCGCGCCGTGGGAGGGGGCCGGAACGTACAGCAGGCGGGCGGGGCGGCCTTCCAGGGCATGGATGATCGCCGTCGGCAGCCGGAAGTCCGCTGCGTCCATGGCCTCGCCGGTCCAGCGCGCCTCGAGGATGCCGCTGCGCGCCAGGTTGAAGCTCGGCGAGGGCAGTGCCGGGGCTGACACCGCCCAGGTCGCCCTGCCGCCGGCGTCCACCTCCACCGCCATCACCAGGTCAGCGTGGGAGGCGAGGCGGGCGAACTGGCACAGGGCCGCCAGCGCGTCACTGTCGGACGTCGTCACAACGCGGTGCCCGCCAGTCGCTGTTCAAGGATGCGCATGACGTCATCCGGCGCGGTCATGTGCGGAAGATGACCCGAGGCATCGATCACATCCAGGGTGGCGCCATCGATCGCGTTGGCCAGCCAGTGGCCGACGGCGACCGGTACCGCCACGTCGTGCGCGGTCTGGATGAGGTGGACCGGCGTGGAAACCCGCGCAGCCAGGCTGCGCAGATCGGAGGTGAAGATCGTGCGCGACGTATTGAGGGCGATATCCGGGCGCATCTGGAACAGCGTATTGGAGAAATCGGCGACAACCGCGCTGTCCTCCACGCCGACGACCATCGGGGCGAAGCCGGCGATCCAGGCCTGGTAGTTGGCGCGCATGCTCTCGAACAGCTGCTCCAGGTCCTGCGGCTGGAAGCCGCCGGTGTAGCCGTCGTCGTCGAGATAACGCGGCGACGCACCGATGATGACCAGGCGCTCGAACAGCTCTGGGCGTGCAACGGCGGCGGCCGCGCCGATCATGCCGCTCATCGAGTGGCCGATGTAGGTGCAGTCATGCACGTCCAGCTCGTCCAGAATGTCGATCAGATCGTCGGCATAGCCGAACAGCGAACCGTGCCGTTCGAAATCGTAGGTCTGCGCACCTTGCGGACCGCAGCCGGCAAGATCGAAGGAGATCACATCAAAGCGTGCTTCAAACCAGGGGCGCAGGGCGTTCCATGCGGTCTGATCGGTACCAAAGCCGTGTGACAGGATCGCGACCGCTTTACCCGCACCGCTTCGGCGCCCGTTGAACCGCTCGAAACTTTTCACGCACATCCACCCATGGCGTCTTGCAAGGGCCGAATACTAGGTCACGGGCGCGCGCGGGTCCAACGCGCCCCCGTGCTGAATACCAGTTGCCGCAGATAACCGCCGATGAAACCTGCGATGGCCCCTGCGAGCGTATCCAGCAGTAAACGGGCCGCGGCGCGGGCGATACGGCTGGCATGCAGCCGCACCCACGGCAACAAGGTCATCGCCTGGGCACCGATCAGCAGGATCAGCACATCCAGCCCCAGCGCATCCACCACCGGCAGCAGTGGTGCAAGCAATGGATTGCAGGCCATCAGGGTCACGATCGCGGCAGTGATTGCGAACAGGGCGCGTCGGCCCACCGGCGTGGCGGTCCAGCGGAGAAGGCGGGCAGTCAGGGACACGGCAGGCTCCAGGCAGTTGGCCGGAGTGTACTGCGGTATGGTCATGCTCGAACTCCCGGGGATCACCCTCATGAAGATCGCAGTATTCAGCGCCCGCCCGTACGACCAGCAGTTTCTCGATGAGGCCAGCCAGCGCCGCGGGGCAGGGCAGCCGTTCGAGTTTCTGTACTTCGATGCCGCGCTGGATCTGCATACCGCGGCGCTGGCGCAGGATTGCGAGGCGGTCTGCGTGTTCGTGAATGACCGGCTGGATGCCCCGATACTGCAGGCGCTGCAGGCACTGGGCGTGCGCGCGGTCCTGCTGCGCTGCGCCGGCTTCAATAATGTCGACCTGGCGGCGGCGGAGCAGCTGGGCCTGTTCGTGGCCCGTGTGCCCGCGTATTCGCCGGAGGCCGTGGCCGAACACGCGCTGGCGCTGGTGATGACGCTCAACCGCCGGACCCACCGCGCCTACAACCGGGTGCGCGAGGGCAACTTCATGCTTGATGGCCTGCTGGGCCGTACATTGCATGGCAAAACGGTGGGCATCGTCGGCACCGGGCAGATCGGCCTGGCCACGGCCCGCATCTTCAAGGGCATGGGCTGCACCGTGCTGGGCCACGATCCGTATCCGTCGGCGGCGTTCGCCGCGATCGGCACGTCGGTCGCGCTGGACGAGCTGCTCGCCCGCGCGGATATCGTCTCGCTGCACTGCCCGCTGACGCCGGACACCCATCACCTGATCGACGATGCGTCACTTGCCGGGATGAAGCCCGGGGCGATGCTGGTCAATACCTCGCGCGGTGGGCTGGTGGATACCCATGCGGTGATCCGCGCGCTGAAGTCACGGCGCTTGGGGCATCTGGCCATCGATGTGTACGAGCAGGAGAGCGGGCTGTTCTTCCAGGACCGGTCCGGCGAAATCATCGACGATGACGCGTTCCAGCGCCTGATGACCTTCCCCAATGTGCTGGTGACCGGGCACCAGGGCTTCTTCACGGTGGAGGCGCTGCAGGAGATCTCGGCCATCACGCTGCGCAACCTGGCGGACTTCGTCAGTGGCGCAAGCTGCGCCAATCAGGTACTGCCCCCCTGAGCGCCGCCGCCGGTGAGGCCGGCAGCCGCAGCCTCGGAGCTGACCCGTTCATGTCTATACAAGGGCCGAAATGTTGCCGAATCGGGTCATTGCCCGGCACTGCGACAACGTGTCGCAGCCCAAAACAGGCCTTTCCTGCGCTGGATCATTGTCAATGCCTTTCTTAAATGATGCGTGACGGCCTAAAATTAGAAGGCTGACATGATCGTCCTTCGTGCCTGTCCCCTTGGACCGGCACCACCGGCTTTGGCTGGGACGGAGGCGGGCTTGAACTGGCATTCCCTACGCAATTGGATCGACCGATGATTCCGTTGAAACCCCTTGGACGCTTCCTGCGTCCGGGCCTGCTGTTTGCGTTGTCCGTGTTCCTGACGGGCTGCAACTCGGCCATCCTCAACCCCAAGGGCCAGGTCGGCCACGACGAGAAGACCCTGCTCATCACGGCGACCGTGCTGATGCTGCTGGTTGTCGTGCCGGTCATCATCATGACCCTCACCTTCGCGTGGAAGTACCGTGCGACCAACACCAAGGCCCGCTATGAGCCGAAGTGGTCGCATTCCACGGCCATCGAAGTGGTGGTCTGGTCGATCCCGTGCATGATCGTGCTGGTGCTGGCCGTGCTGACCTGGCGTTCCTCGCACGCGCTGGATCCGTATCGTCCGCTGGACTCGGACAAGAAGCCGGTGGTGATCGAAGCCATCTCGCTGGACTGGAAGTGGCTCTTCATCTATCCCGAAGAGAACATCGCCACCGTCAACGAGATCACCTTCCCGGTGGATACCCCGCTGAACTTCAAGATCACGTCCGACACGGTGATGAATGCGTTCTTCATTCCGCACCTGGGCAGCATGATCTACTCGATGACGGCCATGGAGACCAAACTCCACCTGATCGCCAACGAGACCGGTGAGTTCCCGGGCATGTCCTCGCATTACAGCGGCGCGGGCTTCAGCAAGATGCATTTCTCCGCGCACTCGGTGACCGAGGCGGAGTACCAGCAGTGGCTGACCAAGGTGCGTGCCGAAAGCGCGACCCTGGACAAGACCGCCTTTGCTGCGCTGACGGCCGAAAAGAACCATGACTGGCACCCGGTGACCTACTTCGGTACCACCGAGGCCGGCCTGTTCGACTGGGTCATCGCCAAGCACATGGGCGACAACCAGCACTACGGCATGAAGCACGACCACAAGGCCATGAAGCATGACGGCGCCGAGGGCGAAAGCCACGAAGGCCACACCATGCCGGCCGCCGGTGAATCGCACGACGGCCACGCGATGGCTGAAGGCGATGCTGCTGCACACGCCGAACACACTGCAGACGAGCACGCCGCAGCCGGTCACACCGGTCACGGCGGCTCGGGAGAATGACCATGAATCTGTTGGGTAAATTGACCTTTGCCGACATCCCGCATGACCCGATCATCATCACCACGTTGATCGGTGCTGGTATCGGCGGCCTGCTGGTGTTGGCCCTGATCACCAAGTTCAAGCTGTGGGGCTATCTCTGGAAAGAGTGGTTCACCTCGGTCGACCACAAGAAGATCGGCGTGATGTACCTCATCGTCGCCTTCGTCATGCTGCTGCGCGGCTTCGCCGACGCGATCATGATGCGTGTCCAGCAGGCCATGGCCGCTGGCGGCAACGAGGGCATCCTGCCTCCGCATCACTACGACCAGATCTTCACCGCCCACGGCGTGATCATGATCTTCTTCGTGGCGATGCCGCTGATCACCGGCCTGATGAACGTTGTCGTGCCGCTGCAGATCGGTGCACGCGACGTGGCCTTCCCGTTCGTCAACTCGCTCAGCTTCTGGCTGTTCGTGGCGGGCGCGGGCCTGGTGATGATTTCGCTGGGTGTCGGTGAGTTCGCGCAGACCGGCTGGCTGGCCTTCCCGCCGTTGTCAGGCAAGGAATACAGTCCAGGGGTAGGTGTCGATTACTACATCTGGGGCCTGCAGGTCGCCGGCCTGGGTACCACGCTGAGCGGCATCAACTTCTTCATCACCATCTTGAAGATGCGCACCCCCGGCATGAAGCTGATGCAGATGCCGATCTTCACCTGGACCGCGCTGGTCACCAACGTGCTGATCATCGCCGCCTTCCCGGTGCTGACCATCACCCTGGTGCTGCTGACCCTGGATCGTTACCTGGGCACGCATTTCTTCACCAATGACGGTGGCGGCAACGCCATGCTGTACATCAACCTGATCTGGATCTGGGGTCACCCGGAAGTCTATATCCTGGTCCTGCCGGCCTTCGGCGTGTTCTCCGAGGTCATCGCCACGTTCTCGCGCAAGGCGCTGTTCGGCTACAAGGGCATGGTCTACGCCACCGCCTGCATCGGCGTGCTGTCGTTCCTGGTCTGGCTGCACCACTTCTTCACCATGGGCTCGGGTGCCAACGTCAATGCCTTCTTCGGCATCACGACGATGATCATCTCCATCCCCACTGGCGTGAAGAT
>Ga0160457_1000384_pt1 | contig 23700 bp, 23 predicted proteins | sample HID1972M_E6MG_FD_108242 | JGI IMG/M metagenome (GOLD analysis project Ga0160457, IMG submission 108242) | Enriched pill bug-associated microbial communities from UW Madison campus, WI, USA - HID1972M_E6 MG | ecosystem: Host-associated > Arthropoda: Insects > Digestive system > Unclassified ... | reverse complement strand
TACCATTCCTTCTGCCCGCAAAAAGGAATTAGGCATATCTTCCGGGGTTGTAGTTTCTGATGTAAAGAAAGATGGATTGTTTTCTCAATACGGTGTTCCTCGTGGATTAATAATTACCGATATTAATGGCGTAGCTGTTAATAATGTTGAACAGATCGAAGCTGCTTTAAGTAAATCAACTTCTTCAATGATTAATATTAAAGGATTTTCTCCTGATGGAGGGCGTGTCGAAATGACCTTCCCTACAAAATAATAAATTTTAGTTTTTTTTTAAGTCGTACTGAACAAGTACGACTTTTTTTGTTATATAACTTAGAATTATTCTAAATTGGCTTATTTTTGACAAAACTTTAGCTATTTGGAATCAAATGGATAATTTTGCTTACCATAATTAAAAACAAGCCATAAAAATGAGTCGTTTCAATCAATTATTTTCTTCCACGATAGGGAAGAAGCTAATCATGAGTTTGACAGGAATATTTTTAAGTTTATTCCTGGTAGTGCACTTGGTTGGGAATTTGCAATTATTTAAAAGTGATGGAGGTCTGGCATTTAATGAATATGCCTATTTTATGACCCATTTTGCGCCAATTAAGGTTGTTTCTTATTTGCTATATGCAACATTTGTACTGCATGCACTTTATGCTCTAATTATTACCTATCGTAATAGAAAGGCTAGGCCAATTGCATATGCATCTTATGATGGTGCGGCAAACAGTACCTGGAATTCGCGGAATATGGGCCTTTTAGGTACTATTATCCTTATCTTCCTGGTATCTCATATGAGTAATTTCTGGTATCAATATCATTGGGGAGATCTTCCTTATGTAGAATATACTACAAATATTCAAAATGGAGAGACTTCTGTTCGAGAAATTCCTGCTGCTGAATTTTACGATTATGCTAATTATATTGAAAATGGTTCTGAAATTCTGATCGCGAAAGATTTATATAAACAAGTAAATTTTGCTTTTCAAAGTTGGTATCTGGTAGCATTTTATGTGTTATCGATGATAGCGTTAGGCTTTCACCTTGCACATGGGTTTAAGTCTGCTTTCCAGACTCTTGGCTTTGATCATAATCGCTATGCTCCCCTTATTCGGGCAATAGGTTTCTGGATATTTGGTATACTGATTCCTTTGTTGTTTGCTGCTATGCCTCTATATTCTTTTTTTGTTGTTAATAGTTAGCATGTAATGCTGAAAATAAAATATTTAAAATGATTTTAGATTCTAAAGTACCCGAAGGCCCATTGGCTGAAAAATGGACAAATTATAAGTTTAATCTGAAACTGGTAAATCCGGCGAATAAGCGGAAATATAATATTATTGTAGTTGGGACCGGGTTAGCCGGATCATCCGCCGCTGCTTCTTTAGCAGAGTTAGGATATAATGTTAAGACTTTTTGTTATCAGGATAGTCCACGAAGAGCTCACTCTATTGCTGCTCAAGGTGGTATTAATGCTTCTAAAAACTATCCAAATGATGGAGATAGTGTTTACCGCTTGTTTTATGATACCATTAAAGGAGGCGATTATCGCTCAAGAGAAGCCAATACATATCGCTTAGCGGAAGTTTCATCCAATATTATTGATCAATGTGTGGCTCAGGGAGTTCCCTTTGCACGTGAGTATGGTGGTTTACTAGATAACCGTTCTTTTGGTGGAGCACAAGTGTCAAGAACATTTTATGCTCGTGGTCAAACGGGGCAACAATTACTTCTAGGAGCTTATTCTGCTTTAAACCGTCAAATTAAAAAGGGGACAGTTCAGAGCTATACACGCCATGAAATGTTGGATTTGGTTACTATTGATGGCCAGGCTCGCGGAATAATTACGCGTGATATGGTAACAGGTGCAATTGAATCACATGCTGCACATGCTGTTATATTATGTACAGGCGGGTATGGGAATGTGTTTTTCTTATCGACCAATGCGATGGGTTGTAATGTGACTGCTGCCTGGAGGGCACATAAACGTGGAGCTTTCTTCGCAAACCCTTGTTATACTCAGATTCACCCGACTTGCATACCCGTTACCGGTGATCATCAATCGAAGCTGACATTAATGTCTGAATCATTAAGAAATGATGGCCGTGTTTGGGTTCCAAAAACGGTGGAAATGGCTCAACGTTTACGTAGAGGAGAAATTAAAGTTAATGATATTAAGGAAGAGGATAGAGATTATTACTTAGAACGTAAATATCCTTCTTTTGGTAACCTGGTGCCTCGTGACGTTGCTTCTAGAAATGCCAAAGAAATGGTTGATGAAGGCAGAGGCGTGGGTAAATCAGGAGTGGCTGTATATTTAGATTTTAAAGAAGCTATTGCGCGTTTAGGAGAAGATGCTGTACGTGCAAAATATGGTAATCTTTTTGATATGTATATGCAGATTACTGATGAGAACCCTTATAAGCAACCGATGCGGATTTATCCGGCAGTTCATTATACCATGGGTGGTTTATGGGTTGATTATAACTTAATGACCACAGTACCTGGCTTATACGCTTTGGGAGAATGTAATTTTTCTGATCATGGTGCAAACCGTTTAGGTGCTTCTGCTCTAATGCAGGGGCTTGCAGATGGTTATTTTGTGATTCCATATACCGTAGGTGATTATTTAGCCAAATTAGGGTTCGGTCCTGTAGATGCTAATCATCCGAATTTTGAAAAAACACGTGCTGAAGTTGAACAGAAGGTTAATACTTTGTTAAACCTGAAGGGCAAGCAAACTGTTGATGATATTCATAAGAAATTAGGCCATATTATGTGGGAATATTGTGGTATGGCGCGCTCTGCAGAAGGGTTGACTAAGGCAAAAGGATTGATCCAGGAATTAAGAAAAGAATTCTGGGTAGATGTTACTGTACTTGGTGAGAATGAGGAGTTAAATCAGTCGCTTGAAAAGGCTGGCAGGGTTGCTGACTTTCTTGAACTTGCAGAATTGATGGTTGATGATGCTTTCAATCGTAGGGAATCTTGTGGAGGGCATTTCCGTGTAGAGAGTCAGACAGAAGAAGGAGAAGCGAAACGTAATGACGAGGAGTTTTCTTTTGTATCTGCATGGCAATATCATGAAAATGCGCCTGAAGAATTGCACAAGGAAGAGTTGAATTTTGAAAATGTTGTATTAACACAACGTAGTTATAAATAGGTGTGAGTTCAAAGATCTATATCTTTCCCTAACATCTCAAATCTATAAAAAATGAGTGGAAATATGAATTTAACGCTTAAAGTTTGGCGTCAAAAAAATGAGAATACTCGTGGTAAGTTTCATACTTATGAGGCGAAGAATATCTCTGAGGATATGTCTTTCCTTGAAATGCTTGACGTAGTAAATGATGAAATAACTCGTAAAGGAGAAGATCCAATTTATTTCGATCACGATTGTCGTGAAGGAATTTGTGGAATGTGCTCTTTATATATTAATGGCAGGCCACATGGTCCGAAGGAGCAAATAACAACCTGTCAACTTCATATGCGAAGCTTCCATGATGGACAAACAATTGTTATAGAACCTTGGAGAGCGGCTGCATTCCCTGTCTTAAAAGATCTAGCGGTTGATCGTAGTGCTTTTGATCGCATCCAACACGCTGGAGGTTATGTTTCTGTAAATACGGGTGGAGCACCGGATGCGAATATTATTCCGATTCCCAAGGTTAAGGCCGATGAAGCGTTTAACTCAGCAACTTGTATTGGTTGTGGAGCTTGCGTTGCTGCTTGTAAGAACTCATCTGCCATGTTATTTGTAGGTGCTAAGGTAGCACAGTTTGCCATATTGCCACAAGGACAAGCTGAACGTAAAGAGCGAGCTCAGGCAATGGTAGATCAGATGGATAAGGAAGGCTTTGGGTCTTGTACTAATACAGGTGCGTGTGAAGCTGAATGTCCAGTTGGTATTAAACTATCGAATATTGCAACATTAAACAGAGAATATCTTGGTGCAAAGATTATCAAAGAGGTAGAAGTACACTAATTATTACCTTTTTATTATAAACGAATAAAGCTCCGAAAATCGGAGCTTTATTCGTTTATAATAAAAAGGTAATAATTATTAAAAGAGACTGCAGATAGTCTGCATGATGTTAAAGTCTGGTATTTTAATGAATGAAACATTTAATGGAGTTTCTTGCTCGATTAATGTTAAATCAGAATGAACTAATAAAACTCCTAAAGCGATAAATATCGGAATTAGAAGCAATAAATAGGGTGAAATATTTAGAAATAAGCGTTTCATTTGGTTCTTTAATAACTTAGGGCACAAATCTACAATATGGAATTGATAAACTCAAATATTTTTAATATATATTTTCGTATCGATTAATGTTTTTTCATTAAGACAAGTATTCATTAAGTCGCCATCGTTCATTAGTATGTTATACAAGGGCCTTTATGATCTTTCTTCCCAGATTTTTGAAATCATCATAATTGTTAATACAGCTTTTTGCATATCTTGAACGGATACCCATTCTTGCTTTCCATGAAAGGCATGTTCTCCTGCAAAGATATTAGGACAAGGTAATCCCATAAATGATAGCCTGGAGCCGTCTGTACCTCCTCTGATACTGCGAAGGATGGGTTTAATATCCAGTCTTTCCAGCGCTTCAATTCCAATCTCGGTTACCATCGGAAAGTCCTTGAGAACATTTTTCATGTTGCGGTATTGTTCACGAACGATAAATTCATATGTACATCCCGGATATTCTGCGACAACTGTTTCAGTGATGGCTTTTAATTCTGCTTCGTAGTCTTTCAATTTATCATCATTGAAGTCGCGGATTATGAAGTGAAGTGTTGCTTCTTCTATTGTGCCCTGAATAGCAACGGGATGAATAAATCCTTCTCTTTCTGAAGTTGTTTCGGGAGACAAGCGATCTTTTGGGAGTGAATCGAGGAGTTTTCCTGCTACTTTTAGAGCATTAAGCATTTTTCCTTTGGCGAAACCAGGATGAACGCTTATTCCTTGAATCTGAATAATTACTTCATCTGCTGAAAATGTTTCGTTCTCGATGGAACCTAAAGTTTCTCCATCTACAGTATATCCAAAGTCGGCAGCAAGCTTTTTCATATCCAGCTTCTCAACTCCCCGACCAACCTCTTCATCGGGTGTAAATAGAATTCTGATATCTCCGTGTTTGATTTCTGGGTGCTTCAGTAATAATTGTGCAGCATCCATAATTGCAGCAACTCCAGCTTTGTTATCAGCTCCTAGTAAAGTAGTTCCACTTGCTGTAATGATATCATTGCCGTGTTGCTTTGCTAAGTCCGGATGCTCACTTTCTTTGATGATCTGCTTTGCATCGTCCGGCAATATAATATCTTCTCCCTGGTAGTTTTTATGAATTATTGGTTTGACATTTAATCCGCTACAATCTGGAGAGGTATCCATATGTGCACAGAAACAAATTGTTGGAACCTTTTTATCTGTATTTGCTGGAATTGTGGCAAAAACATAACCATGTTCATCGAGATGCGCATCTTTTATTCCCAGTGCAAGTAATTGCTTTAATAAAAGTTTGGCAAGATCCTTTTGTTTCTCAGTAGAAGGGAAGCTTGTGGAATATGGATCAGATTGGGTATCAATCTGAACATATTCAAGAAAATATTCAGTGACCTGGAATTCTTGTGGATTAAGTTGGATACTCATAGCTATTCAGCAAAAAACCCACGCTTGCGTGGGTTTTTGTTTGTTTATGCGTTAGTTGATTCGTGTGTGTATTCTTCGTCGACTAAGATTCTGCCGCAATGCTCGCATACAATAATCTTTTTACGTTGACGGATATCAAGTTGTCTTTGTGGGGGAATTTGATTGAAACATCCGGAACAAGAGTCACGATCAATGGTTACTACAGCCAAGCCGTTCTTTGCATTTTTACGTAAACGTTGGTAAGCTACTAGTAATCTTTCTTCAATCTTTTTCTCAGCTTTTTCGGCCTTAGCTAATAAATTTTGCTCTTCCTTCTCAGTTTCTCCTGTAATATTAGCTAGTTCTTCTTTCTTTACTGCAAGATCTTTTTTGCGTTCTTCGATATCGGCCTGCGCTTTATCGTATTTAGAGGTTTTGGTAGTGATTTCGTATTCAAGTTCACGTATCTTCTTCTCCTGAACCTGTATTTCTAAACCTTGTATTTCAACTTCTTTTGTAATAGCATCGTATTCGCGATTATTTTTTACATCAGTAAGTTGGGCTTCGTATTTTTTGATAGCAGCCTGAGCATCTTTAATCTGATTTTTACGATTAACAATCGTATCTTCTAAACTATCAAGCTCAGTGCGTATCTTTTCAATACGAGTTTCCAGGCCAGCTACTTCATCTTCCAGATCAGCTACTTCGATAGGAAGTTCGCCACGGACCTGATGAATTTTATCAATTTGTGTATGAATGGTTTGCAGGTTCCACAATGCTTGTAACTTCTGCTCTACAGTTTTTTCCATTAAAAATAATATTTTATGGGGTTCGTATTCTCAATTGTTATTCGGATTGCAAAGTTAGGGAATTTATTTTGAATTTTTTCTAACAATAAATGTTGTGTAAATTGCTCACTTTCAAAATGTCCGATATCTGCAATCATTATTTTATTTTCTGCATCAAAGAACTCGTGATACTTGAAATCTGCTGAAATGAAAACATCAGCACCGGCCCTAATTGCTTGTTTCAAAAGGAAGCTTCCTGCACCTCCGCATACGGCAATCCGTTGAATTTCCTTTTTAAGCTTTTGAGTATGTCTAATAACGGAAGCCTGCATTTTCTCTTTTAAGGAAGCAAGAAAATCATCTGCTGATAATGCCTGTGGTAGGTTGCCGATCATTCCGGATCCTACTTCTTGATAAGTGTTTGAAAGAGAATAGATATTGTAGGCGACTTCCTCATAAGGGTGGTTTTCAAACATGGCGATTAAGATGCCACGTTCAAGATGTTTTGGATAAATAACTTCGATTGAAGTTTCATTGGCCTTTTCACGGATACCGATCTCTCCAATTGTTGGGTTAGCATTTTCTTTTGGAAAGAAGGTGCCTGTACCATCGACATTAAAGCTGCATTCTGAATAATTGCCAATGTTTCCTGCCCCAGCAGCAAATAAAGCGTTTCGTACTTGTGCTACATGAGTACTTGGTACGAATACAGAAAGCTTCTTAAGAACCCCCTCTTTAGGTGAGAGGATCAGAGGCTCTTGAATACCCAAGCGACTCATTATTTGCTTGTTTACACCTAGCTGTATATTATCAAGGTTTGTATGGATGGCATATAAGGCGATGTTGTGTTTAATAGCTTTGGAGATCACCCGTTCAATATAGCTGGCATCATTGAAGCGTTTCATTCCTTTAAATACAATGGGGTGATGAGAGATGATTAGGTTGCAATTGGATTGAATTGCTTCATCAACTACTGCCTCAGTGCAATCCAGTGAAATCAGAGCCTGATTGATTTCCTGGTCTGGCTTTCCTACAATCAAACCTGAGTTATCATAGTCTTCCTGCCATTCTAATGGGGCAAAGCTTTCCAGGAAAGATGTGATTTCAGATAGCTTCATGTTCATTTGATTCCTTTTTTAGCATGAGATAACGGTTGTGTTCTTTTAAGAGTACACGAAAATTATCGATCTTAACCCAATATCGGATAAAGAAATAAAGAGAGAATAAGCCGGTGAATACAGAAAGTCCTTGAGAGACAGGAAAGTTGGCTAAGGCTATTAAAATAGCATATGTGGTTCCGGTGACTTTTCCTGGGAACTCCTCTTCGGGTATTTTGCGATCATAGAATTCGTTAGTGAGCGAATCTGACATGCGTGATGCAATTACAAAATTCCAGTAGATATTAAAAACCGGAATCATGGTCAGCCATGCCAATTTAGGTTTAAGAAATCTATTTTCCTCTGCTATAAGATCCAATGTTTTTTTTAAAGTATGGCAATAAAATGCAAGGACTGTATAGTAAATAACCATGGTTATTGCTAATGCCCAAATCATGTCTTCGGTGAATATTATTCCATTATATTCCATCGTTACGAAATTACATTAAAAAACCAACAATTGGAGAATGGCTATGCCAAATTGAACAATAAAATCGTTATACTTGTTATAGCCAACAATGAAAATAAATAAAGGAAATCAAGGTACAATACAAGAAGCAGCCTGGCTTAAGGAGTTTCATGAAACCGGGAATTTAGAAGTTCTAGGTAAGCTTTATGAACCATATATGTTTCTAATATTTGGACTTTGTTTAAAATATTTAAAGGATACGAATAAGAGTGAAGATGCAGTTATGCAAATCTTTGAATCGTTGATTAAAAAGTTACGTGTTCATCGTGTTGAGAATTTTAAGGCTTGGTTATATACGGTTGCACGTAATCACTGTTTAATGCAGCTTCGGGCTGAAGGTAAACAACCTGAAGTTCTATTTGATGAAAACTTTATGGAAAGCGAAGCTTTTTTGCATCCAGATATCAGCGAAGGTGAACATGAAGAACAGCTCCAAAAGATGGAGAATTGCATTGAACAATTAAATGAAGAACAAAAGGTATGTGTTCGTTTGTTTTACCTGGAAGAGAAGTGCTATAAAGAGATTTCAGAGATTACAAATTATAGCATGAATCAGGTGAAAAGCTATATTCAGAATGGTAAACGGAATTTAAAAATTTGCATGGATAAGAATCTATGAGTAAACAATACGATATATTATATATTCAACAATATTTAGAAGGTAGATTAAGTTCCAAAGATATGCATCAATTGGAGCTTGATGCTTTAGAAGATGATATGCTTCATGATGCTATAGAGGGCTTTCGTTTGACTAAAAATATAAATCATAAGCAATTAAGCTTGCTTCAACAGCGCCTGGAAAGCAGAATAGAAGCCCATCATACAGAAAAGAATAGATTTTATTTTACAGCTCAACGATTAACTATAGCTAGTGTAGCAGGTGTAATGTTAATTGTTATAGGAGTGTTGTTTTGGATGACTAATAATCCGCAAACATCAAACTCAGCTATTAAAGAGGCCCAAGTTGGTATAGAGGTTCATATGCAGGATAAGGCGAGCGCTGCTCTTGTCAATGGTTCTATAATACCAAAAGAAGGATGGGAAAATTTCAATGATTATTTGAGTGTAAATGGTGTAAAAATACATGAAGGAGAAGAAGTGAGATTACACTTTGAAGTAAAAGATAATCGACCGCAGAATATCAGGATCATTTCTTCCAATAACCCACAGGTATCACAAGAATTGATCAGGCTGTTACAGGAAGGACCTCTATGGGAAGGTGAATCCGGTGAGCTAAAGATTAAGTTTTAAACTCTTCTTTATTTTTTCTCAAGCGTAAAGCCAAAGGTACTGCCAATGCCTTCTTTACTTCGTACAGAAATGGTTTGTTGGTGAGCTTCCATAATATGTTTAACGATGGATAATCCTAAACCTGATCCTCCAATCTCTCTGGCTCTGCTTTTTTCTGTTCTGAAAAATCTTTCAAAGATCCTCGGTAAGTTCTTTTCGTCAATGCCAATGCCATTGTCGGCTACTTCAACTAAAATCTGATCGTGCAGTTCAAATATCTTAACGGTAGTTTTTCCATTTTCATTGCTGTATTTTATGGAGTTGGAAATAAGATTGACCAATACCTGACGTATTTTTTCCCGATCGGCAAATACCATGGTATGTCCTTTCAATTTATCCTTAAATACCAGCTTAATTTTATGTTTCTGAGCTTTTAATTCCAACGATTCCAGCACTTCATTAATGAGCAATATAATGTCGAATTGTTGGAAGTTAATTGGGAGTTCGCCACTTTCTAATTTAGAAATTTCATCAATATCTTTAATTAGGTAGCTTAGTCGATCTAGGTTATTAGCTGCTTTGCTTAAGAAACTATTGGCTAAAAGCGGATCTTCTTCAATTAAGCCGTCTTGTAATGCATCTATATAGCCTTGGATAGCAAAGAGAGGTGTTTTAAATTCGTGTGAAATATTAGAAAGGAATTCACGACGAAATTTCTCTTGATTCTTTAATGCGTCAATCTCTTCTTTCTTATCAATAGCCCACTCTCTAACTTCTTTTTGTACGTCGCCTATCGGATCTGTGCTGATTTGTTCACCAAAGCTATCTTTTAGATCTTTCCCAAGCTTTAAATGGTGAATTAGCTTGTAGATAATTTTAATCTTGCTATAGATATAGCGTTCCATTAAAAAATAAAAAAAACAAAAGCTGATAATTAATGAACTTACAAATGTAATGATCAGATAGAAAACGCTTTGTTGGAAATAGAAGTTTACCAATGCGATAGCAAGTGAAACCAGTACGGCATTTAAGATAATTAACGATCTGAACTTCATCGCCGGGTGTTTTTATTCGATAAGCGTCTTGGCTGTTATAAATTCACCTAATACGGTTGTTCCGCCCTGAACCTTATCACCAAGTTTAACATTAATCTTAGTTCCTAATGGTAAGAACACATCGACCCGTGATCCAAATTTTATAAAACCAAATTCCTGACCCTGATTTACCTCTTTACCTTTATCTACGTACCATACAATACGACGAGCAAGAGCTCCGGCGATTTGTCTGAAAAGTATTTCTACGTCATTGTTTTTAACAACAATAGTTGTACGCTCATTTAAGGTTGAAGATTTTGGATTCCAAGCCATTAAATATTTCCCAGGATGGTATTTGAAATAAGTAATAATACCGGAAATAGGACTGCGGTTGCTGTGAACATTAACAGGTGACATGAATACAGAAATCTGAAGGCGTTTGTCATTAAAATACTCTGTTTCTTCCGTTTCTTCAATAACAACAACCTTGCCGTCTGCCGGACTTAAGATATGAATATCATTTAAAGTAATATTGCGATAAGGGCTCCGGAAAAACTGAATGACTGTAATAAAAAGAAAAGCAGACAATATGTAAACTGCCCATGTCAGTATTCCATTATTGGGTGCATAGTAATGAACAAGTGCATTAAGTACAAATATAAATAAAACACAAATGGCTATAGACGTGTATCCTTCCTTATGTATGGTCATGTTATGTTATTTTGAGCAAAGATAATAATAAGCTGAACTACTCAACATGCTTTGTAAATATCTTTTAGGTTTCTTCCAAGGCCATTAAAGTCCATTCCATAACCCACTACAAAATCGTCAGGTATTTCAAATCCTACATAAGCAATATTCTTAAATTGATGTTGTAGTTTCTTGGGCTTTAGCAAAAGAGTGCATATAGAAATAGAGGCAGGTTCTTTTTCTTTTATACGTTCTAATAGGTAATTAAGTGTGTTTCCTGTATCAACAATATCTTCGATGACAATGACTTGCCTGTCTTTAATATCTACACATAATCCGATGATTTCCTGTACTTCTTCTTTTCTGGTTTCTCCTTCATAAGAAGCGAGTTTAATAAAACAGATTTCAGCAGCGATATCAATCTCTTTCATTAGATCAGCCATAAACATAAAGGAACCATTTAAAACACCGATAAAGACAGGTACTTGTTTCTCATAGGCAACATTAATTTGTGTTCCGATAAGCCGTGTTCGTTTTTTTATCTGATCATGCTCTATGAATAATCCAAATTCTTTTTTATCAATATTTAGTCTCATCTCTTTTTTAATTAATTTTCGTTCCGAAGAGATCTTGAAGAAGTTGTTCCGCCTCTTTTATTTCACGTTCCAGATTTTCTCTGTCAACATCCTGGCTGACACTATCGGGAATACTTTGGGTAGGAAGTACCGCATTTCGTAAACTTACAGAATAAAAGCCATAGGCTTGCGTAGAATCTCGTGCTACAATGCCGTCATTAGCCATTAGGGAACCGATTAAGCGGAAATAACTTGCTAAAAAGGGTTTTAATCCACCATATTCATTAAAACGATAGATTCCGTTTTTAGGGCTTGGTACAATGCTGGCTAAAAATATACTTTCACCTAAATTTAGTTCAGAAGGGCTTTTCAGAAAATAGTTATGAGACGCTTCTGATATTCCATAAACGTTTCTGCCCCATTCAATTACATTCAGATAGACCTCTAGCATTCGTTGCTTGCTAACAATCTTATTATGTTCAATCAGCCATACAATCAACATCTCTTCTACCTTCCTGGCTACTGTCTTTTCACGATCTAAAAATACATTTTTTACCAGTTGCATAGAAATCGTACTGCCTCCTCTTTTGAATGCTTTTTCTTTAAAATTAGTGGCTATGGAAGCACGAATAGACCTTTCTTCAAAACCTTGATGGCTGAAGAATGAAGGATCTTCTGCCGTAAGTACAGCATTCCTTAAAAGTGGAGAGATTTGATTCAGCGGAGTATAGTTTGGGTTATCAGGACCAACTATGATATCTCTAACCGGCTTGCCATTTTCGTAAGGTGTATAAATAAATTGCGAATTTATTTTAGAGAAGTCTGTTTTCCCATAGGTATTTATTTTAAAGCCGTTCTCTTGAAGTGACGAATGAAGTTTAACACTATCCGGTTTCTTTGTGTCTAAAAAGAAATTTGAACTGTACTTCATAGTTCCGCTGACCTTGATTCCTTCTAATGATTCAAACAGGCCATGCGGAAAAGAGTCGAAGACGTCTTGAGCCTTTGTCTCTGGAATTTCTAAACCCAGGGCGATTGTTTTGTTAGGTTTCAGTGAAAATTTAACATATGGGTTTGCTGTAACCTTGGCAAGTGTCGCTTGAGAATTTTTATCAAGCTCAATATAATCTTTACCAATAATTACTTCAGCATCGATTGCTCCGTTAGGAACAATGACGTCATTAGAAGCTATTCTCCAATGATTCAGCAAAAGATTTACAACCCTGCCGCTGGCATTAATCTGGAAATCCTCCTTTCCATTCCATTTAACTTTCTTTAAATGTGCTTCAAGGGTGTCAAAATTTAATTTAAGTCCATACTTTTTTTCCAGTAATGGAAACTCTACCTTTTTTTCTTTGGCAACAAGCTGAAAGAATAGATCATTCTTATTCGGATTAAGATCCCCGTTCAGATACCATGTTGCCTGATTCTGGTTTACCAGAATGGTTGATGTCAATTCACCATCTTCAATATCTGCGGCAGGAACAGTTAAACTTTGTTGTAAGCTATCATCCTGGTAGCTAACTACAAAGTTTCTGAGTCTCATATTATCCGGTATTTTGAATAATATCTGATGAATCATCCTATCTGCAACTTTCGCCAGATTGAGTGGTTCCTCTTTTACTGAAGTTTCGGTGCTATCTTTCTTACGGAATATGAAATCGTAATTGCTGATACTGTCTTTTTTAATAAAAGTAATGGAAGCATTTTCTAAACCTAAGTCTGCAATTTTTGTGTTTCCGAAAAGAAGGGGAAGTATTTTTATGCTAACTGTTAACGTTTGTATGGAGGCCAGCTGATCTGCTTTTTGTGGAACTACCTTTACATTTTCAAGAGTTACCTCCCTTAAACCTGAGAAATAAGCTTTGTCAATGCTTAAATCTATTTGATATTCACGATTGGCTTTTTCTTGTGCTTTCAAGATGGCACCTTTCAGCAGAGGATCTCTTTTGATGATTACTATAATTGAAATAATCGTCAATAATAGAATAAAAGAACCCGCCACAATCGCAGATATCTTATAGTATCTTTTCGGTATTCTCCTGAAAAATGAAATTAAACTGTCCAAGTGTTCGATCTCTGCTGTCTTAATGTTAATTGAATGTAGAATATTCTGTAAATATCCGTAAAATCTGTTGTTTTTCAAGATTATGCGCCTTATTTCTTAAATTTGAAAACAAAAATAATAGAGGGTGTATAATGATTACGAAAGAACAAGTTTTAAAAGCTTTAAGTTATGTTGAGGACCCGGACTTCAAGAAAGATCTGGTTACCCTTAATATGATTAAAGATATAGAAATAACTCCTGATACATTAAGTTTCAGTGTAGAACTAACGACCCCTGCTTGTCCGATGAAAGATCATCTTGAGAACGCTTGTCGGAATGCCATTACCCATTTTGTTTCTAAAGATATTGAAGTTAAGATTAATATGACATCGCGCGTCGTGTCACCTAAGAATAGTCAGTTACCAAATATTAAACATATAATCTTAGTGTCTTCAGGTAAAGGCGGTGTAGGTAAATCAACGGTTGCTTGCAATTTAGCCTTGGCTTTAAGTATCCAAGGGGCAAAAACAGGACTAATAGATGCTGATATATACGGTCCTTCACTACCAATCATGTTTGGTTTGGAAGGGATGAAACCCGGTACTATACTCGGCGCTGATGGAAAACAGAAAATTGTTCCTATTGAGAAGTGGGGTTTGAAACTACTTTCCATTGGATTCTTTACAGATCCGAATCAGCCAGTTCCATGGCGTGGTCCTATGGCAAGTTCGGCTGTAAAACAACTCTTTAACGATGCAGAATGGGGTGAGCTGGATTATCTTATAGTGGATCTTCCTCCAGGTACCGGCGATATTCATATTACCATCGCGCAGGGTTATCCGATAACTGGGGCAGTTATTGTTTCTACTCCTCAAAATGTAGCTGTTGCCGATGCAACAAAAGGTATAGGGATGTTCTTAATGGATTCCATCAATATTCCTCTTTTAGGTATCATTGAAAATATGGCTTATTTCACACCTGCTGAATTACCTGATAATAAATATTATATTTTTGGAAAGGGTGGAGGGAAATACCTGTCTGACCGGTTTGAGGTGCCTCTTTTAGGTGAAATCCCACTTGTTAAGAGTATCAGTGATTCCGGAGATATTGGTGTGCCTGCAGTGATGGATGATGATTCAGTCGTAGGCAAGATCTTTATGGAAATTGCAGGTAAGGTTGCACAACAATTATCGATTCTAAATGAAGCAAGCTTTCTGAAAGTATAGTTTTTAGAAGGATAGATATTTTAGTATCTTTACACTTAAAGATGTAGGTTATGGATTTAAAGGAAAGAGTAGAGCAAGCATTAGATAGTATGCGGCCTTTTCTAGAAACAGATGGGGGGAATGTTGCTATCGAAGAAATTACTGAAGACAATGTTGTAAAACTTCGCCTTATAGGCGCATGTGCTTCATGTTCTATGAGTATTATGACTTTTAAAGCAGGATTGGAACAAGCTATCAAAAAAGCCGTTCCTGAAGTCAGATCTGTAGAGGCTGTTAACCTTACAGACTTTTCTGATCCCAATGCAACGATGCCTTTCCGGCAGGGTTGATTTAACATTTTTTAACCCAAGCCAATCCTATAATTTGATAGTTTTGTGTCTATGAGATTTTGTTTAAGAACAATAGTAATTGTCCTCCTTTTTAGTATTTCTACTGGTGCGTACGCTCAAGAGGATACTGAGAATAAGCTGGTGCAGTTTACGGGTATTATTCAAAATGCAGACTCTTCTACGGTCGTTGTACCTTTTGTTTCTATCAAGAATATCTCTTATCAGAATCAGTTCTTTGCATCTAACCATCAGGGCTACTTCTCATTTGTAGCTCGCGAAAGAGATACCATTGAATTTAGTGCAATTGGATATCGGACCACACGTATTGTTATTCCTGAATCAAAAGATAATCGTTATAGCGATATTATTAAAATGCAGGCAAGTATAACTAACCTTCCTGTGGTAGTTGTTCTTCCCTGGGCAAGTGTAGAGGAATTCAATTTAGCTTTCCTTGCCTTAGAAATTGCTGATGATGATTATCTCTTAGCGAAGCGTAATCTTAGTAGAGAAAGCCTGTTAGCCATGGCTCGTGAGGCACCTAGAAGTGCAACAGAGATACAGAATTACAATGCCGTAAGCAGTCATTTAAACATGGTCAATAAGAATATTAACCAACGCTATGCGAATCCTTTGCTGAATCCATTTGCATGGGCAAAATTTATTGACCAGATCAGTAAAGGAAAAGAAGGTAACTAGTTCAGTACCTTAGTCTACCCAGGTTATTTTCTCTTTAATAGGAGAGCGCTTTCCTAATGATGGTTTTTCCTTGTGGTAGCCCATATAGAACAAGCCAATACAGCTTTCATTCTTGGATAGGTTGAGAAATGAATCAAGCTCATGAATCAACTTTGAACTGCTCCAATACGATCCAATATCCTGCGCAGATGCTGCTAAGGCCAGGTTTTGTACAGCCGATGCTACAGCAGCCAACTCTTCCCATTTCGGTATTTTCCCGCTCTCGTGTAAGCAGATGGCGATTACCGCTCCGGATTGCAATACCTTTTGTTGAATAGACTCAGCTTTTTTCTTACTATAATCGTCTTTAGATACGCTCTTCTTGTATTGTTTCTTTAGTTCATCTGCTAATTTAATCAAACCCTCACCAGTAAAAACAGTAAACTTCCAAGGCTGGGTTAGTTTATGAGTAGGTGCTTGAACAGCACATTTAAGTAGTTCTAAGATAATCTCTTTATGGATCGGTTTATCGATGTAGTTTTTAGGAAAAACGCTTCTTCGATATTTAATTAAGTCCTGAATTGTTGTCTTTATCTCACTCATATCTTATTGGCTTAAAATAGCTGATAATCCTTTTTTAATTCGTTTTATACTTTCCTCTTTTCCTAAAGTTGCGGCAATATCAAAGACATGAGGACCAAACTTACCTCCTACCAACATAATTCTGAATGGAAGCATTAACTCTCCCATTTTTAATCCGCTTGTTTGTATAGCAAGTTTATAGAGACTCTCAATTCCTTCTGAATTCCAAGGCTCATAGCCCTCAAATTTTTCAATAATATCAGTAAAGAATGCTGTTTTTTCTGCAGACCATTTTTGTAACACAGAAGCCAAGTCATATGTTTCAGGCTCTTTAAAGAAGAAAGAAGCTTGATCCCAGAAGTCCGCTAAAAGCATCAATCTTTCCTTTACTAAATTTATTACAGTATCCAGATAGTGATTATCTACCTGAAAGATTTGATGTTCAGCAAGGATTGAAATAAAGTAAGGTCTTAATTCTTCAAGATCAGATTTTTTAATCCACTCATGGTTAAACCATTTAGCTTTTTCAAAATCGAATTTTGCACCGGAGTTGTTAATTCTTTCAATAGAGAATTTCTCCACCAGCTCATCTAATGAAAATAGCTCCTGATCAGAGCCATCATTCCATCCTAAAAGAGCAAGCATATTTACGAAAGCCTCTGGAAGGAAACCCATTTCGCGAAAACCTTTAATAAGTTCTCCCGAAGCCGGATCAGTCCAGTTCATCGCAAAAACCGGAAACCCTAATCGGTCGCCATCGCGCTTACTTAGCTTACCGTGCCCATCAGGCTTTAAAATTAAAGGTAAATGGGACCATTGTGGCATTTCCTTTTTCCAACCTAAATATTCCCAAAGTAAAATATGAATAGGAGCTGAAGGAAGCCATTCTTCTCCTCTGAAAATATGGCTGATTTGCATTTTATGATCATCAACCACCACTGCTAAGTGATAAGTAGGCATATTATCAGCCTTTAAAAGTATCTTATCATCTACCAGGTTTGTTTCGAAACTTACCTGACCGCGAATCATATCATTGAAGCTTATCGTTTCGTCTTCAGGAACCTTAAGGCGAATAACATGCGGCGTATTATTGTCAAGTAAAGAACGTACTTCATCTTCCAGAAGACTTAATGAGTTCCGCATACTTGAACGGGTTTTGTGTCCGTACGTAAAGTTGGGTGTTTTATGACGTTCTGCATTTAATTCCTCCGGTGTGTCGAATGCATAATAGGCATTCCCATCCTCAACTAATTTTTCTGCGTAAGCACGATAAGATGCTTTCCTTTCGCTTTGACGATATGGTCCAAACTCTCCCGGATTTTGTGGACTTTCTTGTGGTAATATGCCACACCAATTTAGACATTCAATAATATACTCTTCTGCTCCAGCCACAAAACGTGTTTGATCCGTGTCCTCAATGCGAAGGATAAAATCACCATTGTGCTTTTTTGCAAAGAGATAGTTAAATAGCGCAGTACGAACACCGCCTAAATGTAAGCCACCAGTAGGGCTCGGTGCAAAGCGCACCCGAACTTTTTTATCATCAACCATTCGGCAAAGATAAATATTTGAAAGCGAGCTTACGCTTATTCGTTTATGTTTTGATAGAAATATGTATTTTGGCTAAAATTATTTGTCATGAATCCCTATCAGCATAATCAACGTTGGAAATTCGCCCTTTTAATTTTTGCTGCAATCATTGCCGGTACTTCTTTAATTTATACTAATTATTTGGTGAAGAATTTATCTGCAGCAGAGCGCACCAAGGCAGAAGTGTGGGCAATGAGTACGCGCAATATTTTTGATATGCCTGATGTAAATGATGAATTTACAACCTTCATTTATGCAATAAGAGATAGTCTGGCAATGCCAGCTATTATTGCTGACTCAAGGGACAGTATTTTTTATTGGAAGGGTTTAGATACTTCACGTACCAATATTAGTTTTGAAAATGAAATAGTGATGGCAGGTACTCCTATGCCAAAGTACGATCCAGCTTATTTCAACCGGCAGTTAAAGATCATGAAGGAACAGCATCCACCTATCATTGTTGAGCTATATAACGGTGAATCTTGGTATATCTATTATAAAGATTCTGCTTTACTAACTCAACTGCGCATCTTTCCCTATGTTCAGCTTTCATTAATTGCGATCTTTTTGGTGATTGCCTATACCGTATTTAATTCCATCAGAAAATCTGAACAGAACCAGGTTTGGTTAGGTATGGCAAAAGAAGCCGCGCATCAGCTCGGGACTCCAATTTCTTCTTTAATGGCATGGGTAGAGCTCATTAAAGCTAAATTCAATGCAGAAGATGATCCATTGATTGATGAAATGGGTCAAGATGTTAAACGTTTAGAGGTCGTTGCCGATCGGTTTTCTAAGATTGGATCCAAACCTGTACTCGAACCCCATAATTTATATGATGTCATACAAGACTTTGTTAATTACTTTAAGGTAAGGGTTAGTGATAAAATAGAATTTGTAGTTTCCGGAGATAGGCATGTCGAAGCCATGTTAAATGTTCCTTTATTCGATTGGGTATTGGAGAACATCATGAAGAATGCTACCAGTGCAATAGATTCTGCAGGGAAAATAGAGGTGAGAATCGAAGAAAATATTGTCAGAGAGCAGATTTTTATCGACATTAGTGATACTGGAAAAGGAATATCTAGATCTATGTTCGATACAGTTTTTCAACCAGGCTTCACAACCCGCAAACGAGGATGGGGGCTTGGCCTGTCCCTCACTAAAAGAATGGTAGAAAACTACCATAACGGTCAGGTTTTTGTTAAGGACTCCGAGATAGGAAAAGGTACAACTTTTAGAATTATATTAAAAAGCAGCTTAGTTTATGAACCCGCTAAAATCTGATGAATACCCTGTTTCATGGGAACCGTATATTGAAGTAGTAAATAAAGATCCTAAGGAAGTTTTAAAAGAGCAATTAGACTCTTTTCCTGCATTTCTAAGAAGTATCTCTCCTGAAAAAGCAGAATATGCGTATGCTGAAGGAAAATGGACCATTAAGGAAGTAATTGGTCATCTTATCGATACAGAACGTATTATGGCTTATCGTGCCTTGCGTTTTGCTCGTAATGATACTCAGTCGTTGCCAGGCTATGATGAAGAAACCTTTGTTAAAAATGCCCACTTTAACGACTATAGTTTAGAACATTATGCAGAAGAATTTATTCTATTGCGTAAATCCAACCTGCTATTAATCGAATCATTTAATACGATTGAATTATCCCGAAGCGGTTTGGCAAACGAACGTTTAGTAAGTGTTCGTGCACTCATCTATATGATCGCCGGTCATTTATCCCATCATCGAAGCATTATTCAGGATCGTTATTTAAATGATTAACAGACTATTATGTAATTAATAAGTTTCTTATTTATATTAGAATGCTAATGGCTGCTATTGTTCACCGATAATATGAAATCATTTAAAACTAATAAAATAACCACTTGTTAATATATCAATAAAACCAAATGGTTTTATGGTAAGGTTTAGGTTGAAGCGTCCTGATGAGATATCGGGACGCTTCATTTTTAAGCAACCGATTATGTTTTACTTTTCTTTTAATTACAAATTAATTTCATTAGTCTTGTATAGCGATTTTATGGTATAGCCCTGGAAAGCTTTAAACCTCCATTTACCTAAAAATAATTCATGATGACTCAAGTAAATTCACCTGGTCAATTACCTCAAAAGGGCGTAAAGCCTATTGTTATTATTGGGGCCCTTTTCTTTATTTTCGGTTTTGTTACTTGGTTAAACTCTCTGTTAATACCTTATCTTGAAATCGCTTGTGAGCTAACTATCTTCCAGGCTTATTTTGTAACCTTCGCTTTTTATATAGCCTATTTAGTAATGGCGCCTCTTTCTACCCGGGTCTTAACTGTTTTTGGCTTTAAGAATGGGATGTCAGTTGCCTTAATTGTAATGGCTTTCGGAGCTTTATTATTTATTCCTGCTGCTATTACTCGTACATATGGTTTGTTTTTACTTGGTCTTTTTATAATGGGAAGTGGCTTAGCCATCCTTCAGACAGCATCCAATCCGTACATTACTATTGTTGGTCCACCAGAGAGTGCAGCCAAACGTATCAGCATTATGGGGATATGTAATAAGTTGGCAGGTGCTATGGCTCCTCTTATATTAGGGTTATTTTTAAGACTGGAAGACGCCGATAAATTACGTTCAGAAGTAGCACACATGGCTGCTGATGATAGAATTGCCGCTTTAAATGAAATGGCTATGCGGGTAATTACTCCCTATGTTGGTATTATTGTTGTGTTGTTGGCTCTTGCTTTTTGGATCTATAAATCAAGCCTTCCTGAGGTTGATACCGATCAGGAAGATGAGTTCATATCTGCTTCTAATTTTGATAAGAAAAGTGTGTTTGATTTCCCTCATGTGATATTGGGGGTATTGACACTTTTTTTATATGTAGGTGTAGAAGTAATTGCTGGTGATACCATTATTCGCTATGGCTCTTCACAGGGTATTCCTTTAGCTACTGCTAAATTCTTTGCAACGGCTACCATGATCTCTATGGTAGCAGGGTATATTATCGGAATTATAACCATTCCTAAATACATTAAACAAGAGAATGCATTACGTTTATGCGCTCTATTAGGAATCATCCTTTCAGTAGCAGCCATTTTTACTTCCGGTTACGTTTCTGTAGCATGTATTGCACTATTAGGTTTAGCTAATTCACTAATGTGGCCTGCAATATGGCCATTGGCGTTGGCTGGTGTCGGTCGTTTTACCAAGGCAGCATCATCGCTTCTGGTAATGGGTATAGCCGGTGGGGCCGTTATCCCATTATTATACGGTGCTTTAGCTGATTATTGGAATCCACAACAAGCTTATTGGATTGCGGTTCCTTGCTATATCGTCATTTTATATTATGCAATTTCCGGACATAATGTAGGAAGAAAAAGTTCTGAGATTAAATTCTAGCTACTATCCTTCATCATTATCTGCAGGTTTCTGCTGTTCATTCATATTATGAGCAGCGGTGCTATCGGGCATTATATTGCTCATACCTACCTGTATCTTATTTTTAAAGCCAGAAATCACTTTATCTTTTCCAGCCATCAATGCATCAAAGCCATCCTTTGCTACATCTGCCGGATCTGCCATAGCGTCTTTATCTTGCACCGCTTTACTTCTCAACATATCAGCCTTATTGAAAAAATCGGTATCAGTTACACCAGGTAACAGGGCAGTAACAGTGATGTCGAAACCTTTCACTTCTTCCCGAATAGCTTCAGTAAAGGAAAGTACAAAAGCCTTTGTGCCATGGTAAACTGATTGCCATGGGCCGGGTGCCTTGCTTGCTATCGAAGCCAGGTTTAAAATTTTGCCAGAGTTTCTATCCGTCATTTCTTTCAAAAAACATTTTGTCAAAATAACAAGAGATGAAATATTAAGATCAATGATTGCCAGCTCCCTGTTAATGTCTGTATCTTTAAATTCGCCATATACTCCCTGGCCCGCATCATTTACTAATACATCGATAGTAATATCCCGGCTTTTTACCTCATCATAAACTGAAAAGGCATTTTCTCTTTGAAAGAGATCTGCAGCTATTGGAATTACATTGATGCCATATTGTTTAAATTCCATGGCTTTGCTATTTAATTCCTGTTGATCGCGAGCTACAATTACCAGGTTATAATTATCTTTTGCAAAAAGCTTAGCAAGCTCATAACCTATCCCGCTGGTTGCTCCTGTAATCAGTGCATATTGATTTATATTTTTCATTATCGTAATTTTAAATGAGTGTTAAGGTTTTAAAACAACCTTAACACAATCGTCTTCTTTATCGTCAAAGATTTTATATGCGTGAGATACTTCACTTAAAGGCATATTATGAGTAATAATATCGTCTAAGACCACTTTCTCTTCTTTTACCAATTCAATTAAATGGTCAATGTAATTTAAAACAGGAGCTTGTCCCTGTTTGATGGTCAGACCTTTATCGAATATGCGAAACAATGGAAAATTATCATACGGGCTGCCATACACTCCCACGATAGATACTGTTCCACTTCTCCGAACTGCTTCAAAACACATCTCCAATACCTTAATGCTACCTTTTTCGAAATTAATAGTAGCTTTAAATTTATCGAAGAAGCTGCGTTCAGGTTCAAATCCAACTGCATCAACACACACGTCGGCTCCGCGGCCACCAGTCATTTCTCTGATCGCTTCAACAACATCTACTTTATGAGGATTTAATGTATCTACTTTATTCACCAAGCGTGCTTTTTCCAACCGATAGTCAAGCGGGTCTATTGCGATAACTCTTTTTGCACCGTTTATCCATGCTGCCTTTTGCGCCATAAGACCTACTGGTCCGGAACCAAAAATTGCTACAACCTCCCCGCCTTTAAGTTGAGCCCAGTCGATAGCAGACCATCCTGTCGGAAATATATCTGTTAAGAAAAGTGCTTGAGAATCGGTAAGATTATCAGGTATAATCCGCGGACTGATATCTGCATAGGGTACACGCACGTATTCTGCCTGCCCTCCCGAATAACCTCCATACAAATCTGTATAACCAAATAATGCAGCTCCCTTTTGATCCATCATATCTCCATTTGGCCCATAATGTTTAAAGTTTGAATTCTCACAGCTGGGAGAAGCTCCATGGTTGCAAAAGAAACAATGTCCGCATGCAATTGGAAAAGGAACAATAACGCGGTCGCCTCGTTTAAGGTTTGTTACTGCAGAACCAACTTCTTCTACGATACCCATAAATTCATGTCCCATAATCATATCGCTGGTTTGTGGCACTGCACCGCTAAGAATATGAAGATCCGATCCGCATATGGCAGTCGAAGTAACCCGTAAAATTACATCCCCTACAGCTTCGATGCGAGGATCATCTACCGTATCATAACTAATGTCTCCTGGTTTGTGAAATACTGCTGCTTTCATCCTTTTTAATTTTAATAATACTTTAAAATTTCAACATGGTGTATTAAAGAAAGTTTCGATTATCTGAAAAAACAGCGCTGCATTGCTATTTACTTTTTATAAATGCTGTCAAATATTCGTAAATTGCGCCCGTTGTTAATAATTAAAGACACATTAAGGGTATGTTTGAGAATTTACAGGATAAATTAGATAGAGCGTTTAAGGTTTTAAAAGGTCAGGGAAGCATCTCTGAAATCAACGTTGCGGAAACCATGAAGGAAATCCGTAAAGCATTGCTTGATGCTGATGTAAACTACAAAACAGCTAAAACCTTT
>Ga0160457_1000383_pt1 | contig 23711 bp, 25 predicted proteins | sample HID1972M_E6MG_FD_108242 | JGI IMG/M metagenome (GOLD analysis project Ga0160457, IMG submission 108242) | Enriched pill bug-associated microbial communities from UW Madison campus, WI, USA - HID1972M_E6 MG | ecosystem: Host-associated > Arthropoda: Insects > Digestive system > Unclassified ... | reverse complement strand
GCCTTTTGCTGATACGTGCAGATATTTTCCTTCGCTGTGCGTATAAATTTTTCCGCCTTTTAGCAGTTCATATATACGTGGTGCTTTTGCTTTTGCGTCTTCAACGTTTCCTTGCAGAATAGTAGTGCCTGCATAAGAAGATTGAATTTTTGTTACAAACGGCCGGATTTTAGAATTAGCTCCGTCAGCGCCAATCACCACATCTGCCAAAACCGTTGCCCCATTCTTAAATGTCATCTCCCATTGCTTACCATCTTCTGCCATGCTCACAAATTGACTGTCCCACACAACGGTATCAGGCGCAAGAGCATCTAATAACATATCACGCAAATCGCTGCGGTCAATTTCAGGTCTTGCATCAGGGTCTTCAAAATTAATTTTGGATATGTTTTTTTCGTGTTCGTCAAAAAGGATATTCCCAGCTTTATCGAGCACCCGCCCTTTTTCCGCACCAGGTCTGTATTTCGTTTTGAACGTATCGAGCAAGTTTGCCGAGATAAGAGCCTTCAATCCTGAGTTTTCATGTAGGTCAAGCGTTGCGCCTTGTGTCCGCACATTTCGGTTCAAATCCCGTTCAAACACCTTTACGTCAACTCCTTTTTGTTGAAGTAATCTTGCCAGGGTTAGTCCGCCCGGACCACCACCAATAATGGCTACTTTTTTGTCTTTTAGTAACATAATCCTGTATTTTAAATTTGGTACAAAATTATGCCTCTGTCAGCGTTGACAATAGTACAAATCGGTCGTTTTTATGTCTAAATAATTCTGTGGGCACAACGCCGGAAAATTTCTTCACCTGCTTGATGAAATGATTCTGGTCTGCGAAATCAAGTTCAGGGAAAAACTTCCCTTTCGCAATATGTTCCAAAGATGCCCTAAAGCGCAATATGCTGCAATACGCCTTCAATGAAAGCCCGAACTGCTGATTGAAATAGCGGTTGATTTGGCGACTGCTCCAAAGTACCTTTTCGGAAAGTTCCTTCACGGTTATTTCGCCTTTTGAAGCATAAATCAATTCAAATAATTTTCGTTTTCTGCTGTCCATTTCTTTCGGTAACAACGACTGAATTTTTTGTGAGGCCTTTCGGCAAAACGCATCAAAATCGTTTAAATCTTCGGCATTAAAGTCCCAAAAATCGTCCACCAAATATTTTCCTTTATTCAATAAATCGGCAACGGAAAAATTCAAAATATATTCAGTTGCGGGCAACTTAAAACCGATGGCAAAAATCAAACTTTTTGGCGTAACTTTCACCTTGTCGGGTTGCGTACCAATACCCAAAATACCTATAACAAAAGGTTTAGATGCAGATTTTGATATAAGCAAATCAATTCGTCCGTCAGGCAATGCGATGGCTTCTTCTATATGTTCCGATAGGTTTTGTAAAGCCCAAAAACCAGCTACAAAATCGGTAAGTGATTTGTCGGGTTTGATGAATTTGTATTGCAAGCCGTTGTTTATTGTTGTTTGTTCATTCGTAGGGTGTCACTTTAAAATGACCGCCAACGGTTGCAAATTTGCGTTGTGCCCGAATAGAAAGCACTTCACTGTCGCCCAAGCACTAAAGTAAATAAAAAGCAGAACAGAACAAGAACCACATCACCCGGGCATAATGCAAACCTGATGTTACCTGCTGATGTTTTCTGTCCGCATGCGTTAACAAATATTATATTCTAGGGTCGCCGGTAGGATTGTATTGTTGGACTTTATCTGAAATCACTTGACCCGTTGTGCCATCAATTATTAAATTTCTAACATCTCCTTTTGCACTTGGTGTCAAATAAATTCTAATATCATAGCAGTCCTTGTTAAATAAATAATGTCTTGATATCCCTTTACCATTTCCTTTTCGTGATGTAAAGTCAATATTATAATCGTTTTTTAATTTTTCTACTAATTCATTAACTGTAAATTTATATTTTTTGTCACAATCTATGCTTTCTGTCAAGACTCCCTTGTCATTGTATATTTTCGTTAGTCCAATACAGAAATCATAAAACCATCTTTCTTCTCTATTTAGCAATAGATTTTTTCGGGAATATACCTTAACAGATTTATATGGAGACTCCTCTAAATTTTCTTGAATTATAATGTTTCCATTGTACTCCGAATATTGAATGACTTTGTTTTTAAATAAATAAATGTGTTCATTGTCGTTTTTCGACTCGATTACGTTAGAATGTAACTGTAAGTTCTTGACTTTTTTTAAATTAAGCTTTTCATGTGTAATTCCTACTTGATTTATCTTACATGCAAAGAATGAACAAGCAATTACAACTAAAAGGCTGTTTTTAATATGGTTTAAAATCATGGACATATTTGCTGAATCCCTAATGTGCCTAGGTCGGATTGAGAGGTCGTGTTAGGGCGGTTGGGTTTTACATTTGTAGGTAACGTTTTCGGGCTTTGCGTTCGGGCGGATTTTTAGCACAAATGTTCAATAGAATTCCAAATATTGAACCTTGCACAAATGTTTTATAGAAGCACTTCAGCCGCCATATTGCAAACCGATGTTAGCGTTCGGGCTTTTAATTTGTTTGATTATCTTTCGATTTTTGTCAATTTTATACTGTCTGTTGGGTTTCTAAATTTATAAAAATGTCCATCTTTAATAATATATTCTGTCGTGTCTGTTGTTAGATAATATACGTTTTCAATTTTAGCAAATTTACCGTCTAAAAATTCTGTCGATGAGCCTGGATTAGTACTTTCACTCATGCTAAAAGTGTTTTCAAGTTTCCAATGTGTAATCACATAAGTTGTGTCATGCAATTTAAATTTCCAACTTTCAAGTCTTTCATTTTGATAACGGTCAATTCCATTGTCAAATAAATAGAACATTAATATTCCTGCGATAACCGAATTTATTACAAACAAAAATGCCAACTTTCTTTTCGTGAAGTATAAAATTAAAGCAATTATCAAGTTCAAGACAACTACGAATGGAACAAGCAATAATATGCCAATAGAAACACTTGGGTCTGGGTTCATCTGTTTAACCCAAAGCCAAATTATTACAAAGTCAATTGTTGCAAGTAAAATTATTTTAGTCCAAAGTTTCATCTTAATTCTGTCAGTTCGGCGTTTGTCATAGCCTGCGGTTTCGAGCTTTGCGAAGATGGCGGATAGAAAGCACTTCACTGTCATACGGCACAAAGCTTGGTTAAATGTAGAAAATTTCGAGAATAACGTCACCCGCCATTTTTGCAAAGGCTGTGTTGGCTGCTGATGTTCTTTAGTCATTTACTGTTTTTCGACTATTTAACTTCGTCGATGGTTACCGCAGCACTAATTTTCAGCTCGCCTTCAACGTTGTAAACCTCCGGAACTTTAATCATAAACTTGCGATTATCGGAATAGAAATATATATCCATAGAGGTATATATTGAAGGTGTTGCATTCTCCCTTAAGCTTAAGGTCAATTCATCGTCATGTCTTTCAAAATTGCCATATGTTGCCTTTTTAAAATCAATCTTTTTTTCAACGGCGATTTCAAAAAGGTCTTTGATATATTGCCTTATTTTACTGATATTGTCTTTGTCAGCTTCTCTAAGACGAGCTAGCAATTCTTCTCGTGGAGCGGAAATTCCTTTTAGTTTAAGAATAGCTAACCTTTCATCAAATGTTGGAGTTAAGTTAATTAATGTATCTAACTGGTTATTTTTGAAAGCAATAAATATTTTTCTTGCTAAGACATCTAATTGTTCAGATGTAACAGAGGTAGTATCTCGAGAACTATTTTCTACATCTTCTTTAACTTCCTCTCGGATTTCTTTACCGAAATCTACATATACATCCGCATATTCTTGCCACTGTCCCTCGTTCATTTTGAGAAACCCAAATGTTACTTGAGAATATGTTTCTTTATATTGCTCTTCCTGTAGATATAAACAAATAGTTTCATTCCTAATATAAATGGGTCTGGAAAAGCCATATACTGAACACTTATTTGATTTAGCCTTAGGATAACTACCGGTTTTAACAAATATGTTATGAAGGTCGCTAGACTTTACTTTTCGAGATTGAGGAAACATCTTAGCAGGCCATTTAAATTCTTTTAGCTTTTTTAGTTCATTAATAAGATAGGTTTGCTCCGCTTGTGTAATACGAAAGGGCTTATCTCTATCTCCTAAATAAAGTTCGCTAATAGAAAAGATCCTTTTTTCCAAAAGTATTTTGATTGTTGAGTCTATAATTTCGGGTTTGATACTTTCCTTATAGTACATCGTATCACAATCCAGACCATCGAATGCCCGCCTATCCAACCAATCTTGGTAAACATGATCCATGGTTCTAAAATCCATTCTCGGCTGGCTAAAAGCAACACTTATATTAAATGAGAATAAAAAAAATAAAATTAGTTTATAGTTCGTCATATGATTGTTTTAGGCAGTTAACTTGTTCGGTATAGTCGTTTGTCGGTTCTTTTACATTTGCGCTCAACGGTTTGGGTATTGCCGAAGGGCGGGACTTTTACCACAAAACTTCATTCGGAGAACTGAACTTCCACCTTGCACAAATGTGTCTGCGAAGCACGTCCCCCCGCTATCACAAACCCCTTGTTATGGGCAGTTTTTTCTATTTACAATGTTCATTAATTCGTTCTTTTGCGTATTCTGCTCCGTTTTCAAGTGCTTTATTCCAATTTTCACAAGCTTTCTTTTTGTCTTTTAAATTGAAGTAAGTGTTTCCTAAATTAAAATAAGCTTGTTGCTTTTCTTCTTGCTCTAATTTGTCAAGTTTCAAAACTGTTTCATAGTCAGCAATTGCACCTTGATAATCTCCATTTTCGTCTTTAAGTCCGCCTCGGTTTATTAAAGCACTTACAAATTTTGGTGCAATTTTTATTGCTTTGTCGTAGTCTTTAAGTGCCGATTTCCAAGTGTAAAGCTCATTTTTCACTATGGCTCTTGAATAGTATGCGTTTGGGTCTGTTGGGTCAATTTGGATTGTCAAGCTCCAATTAAATATTGCTCCGCTTAAATCCCCATTGTTATAACATTCTAAACCTTTGTCAAAATAATAGTCTGTCTTTGTCGTGTCAATTACTGGGAATTTTTGGTCTTTCGGGTCAAAAGGTCCACCGTAAGCGTCAAGTTTTGCGTCAAATTCGTAACCTCTTTTATACATATCCAAACCCCAATAAAGTAAGTTGTCCGCTGTCATTGGTATTTCATTCGTCTCTCCGTTTATTTCCCACAATTTTCCGTATTTTTTAACTTCTTGAACAGAATATGGATAGTGTGTCTTTATCAATTCTCCAAGTTTTTGTAAGTTCTCTTTTTTGTCTGAGATAAAAGTGAAGTCCATTTTTGTTAAGCAGTTGTCTTTAAGTCCACTTTTAACCATATTATTAAAAACGTCTTCGGCAGAAACCATTTCTTTGCTAAATCCGTCAACAAAGTTGTCCCAAGTGAAAAATTTTTGTTCCATTTTCTTTTGTCCGCAAGCTGTTAATGTTGTTAGTAAAAGTAATAAAGTCGATATGTTGTTTCTCATTCGTGGTGTCGGTTTTTAAAATTGCCCATAACGGTTTGCAGGTTTAAGAATTTACGGTTTTACTTGTAGAACCTCTGTCAGCCCGCAGTGAATTTAGTGAACAGGGGTGAATGAAGTGCAAGCACTTCGCCCGCAATTTTTTAAACCTGTTGTTATAGGCAGTTTTTTATTTGTCTGGTCTAGCTTTTTTGTTGTAAATCTTATTTAACTGAACATATAAACTTGTCAATTTGGGCTGAAGGCTTGTGTTAAGATGAATGTCAATATTTTTATCACTTCCGTGTTTTATAAGCAACTGTTTTAAGCCAATATTTAATTTCTGTAAATCTTTGTCTTTTCTATTTTTTTTTATTTTCAAGTTATCTTGTATATGTTCATAACTGTTTTGAAAGATATGCCACGTATTATGTCGTCTATACTCTATATACGAATATTCATCTTCTCCCAATTCTGATTTAATATTTGTCAATCCATTAATGAGTTCATCATACCATTCTAACTTGTTTTCATTCTCTCCGCCCCTTAAATGTTCTAAGACTTTAAGAGCATAAGATAAACCTTCCGTCGTAGCTTCATAGAATTTTATATAAAACATTTCTTGATAGACAAAATCCCATTTTTCAGTCAGCTCATGATTTAAATAGAACAGAGTTCTTAACCATTGTTCAAATTGAGTCTGTTGAACAAGAGTTTTGATTTTGAAATCTCTTAAAAATTCTTCTTTAGGAAAATCATCCATTTTGGTAGGTCGTTAAAATTGCGTATAACGGTTTGCGGCTTGGCGTAGTGGGGGATTTCAGCACAACACTTAATACGAAGCAGACTGTTCAAATTTGCACAAATTATACGAAGAACGTCAGCCCGCCTTTTGCCAAATCGCTGTTAGCGGTTCGTTGTTTTGTCTTCTCCAATTGCAGAACAATTTTGACTGCGTCGAACTACCATTATTTTTTAACACTGAAAATGATAATTGGTCCAAGTTTAATGTATTTAAAATTTATGAAACCCAATTTGTTAATTAACGATTTAAGTTCGTCTAAGGTAAAACGATGAAGAAGTTTTACATCAAGATTTTCCACAGTGGATTGGGCTTTAGTAAATTTCATTGTATCGGATTGTTCTTTATTTGAAGTCTTTTTTAATTTCCTTTTCGTGGGGTCGATAACGGCAGGAATGTTTTTCTGTAATAACGCCATAACAGCTAAAATTCCGCCTTGCTTCAATACCCTTTGCATTTCTATCATAGAATTTTCTGCATTAGGAAATGCATGAAGAGCACCGCTACAAGAAACAAAATCAAAAGAATTGTCACCGAATGGCAAACTTTCGGAATCACATCTTGCAAAAGATATATTGTTAATATCTTTTTCTTGTGATAACTTGAAAGCTTTTTGTAGCATACCCATCGAAATATCCACACCATATACCTGTTTCATTTTTCTTGCCATGGGTATCGCCATCTGTCCGGTGCCACAGGCAATATCTAAACCAATGCCATTTTTATTCTTAATTTTTCTGTTGAGTAACCAAATTACTACTTTGGGAGTTCCACCCCATTGTGATGTTCCGTAGACTTCGGCTAAATCATCGAAACGAGAAGCTTGTTTAATTAATGTATTTCCATTTGTTTTATCATTAACCAAAAGGAAATCGGCTATGCTGGAATTTATTGGGTATGAAGACCTGCAATTTTTGCATTCAAAATGTGATGGAAAAACGACCATAGTCGTATGGCAATTGGGACAGGCAAAATATTGGAATTCACTTTTCATTATTTTTTTGAAAGCAAATCTAAAGGGGCGAAATAAGGATAAATTGTAAAAATCGGAAGTACTATTTTGGGGGAGGATTAATAGTCTTTAAGAATTTATTAGGAGTCAACCCGGAGAAGCGTTTAAAATTCCTAATAAAATGAGGTTGGTCGTAATAATGGTCAAGGTATGCCTTTGAATCAGGTGACTTAACAAAATGATTTACTATAGACTGAAATTCATTTTGGAAACGTGCAATAGCGATAAATGTCTTCGCAGAAACTCCCAGATTGGTTTTAAATTTGTGATTTATCCATCTGCCAGAATAACCTGTTAATTTCTCCAATGTTTTTATGGTAACTAATTTAAAATGTTTGTTGATATATTGTGTGCAAAATTCAACAATAGTATCAGATTCTGTTTTAAGTAAATTTTTTACAAGAAACTCCTGAAGCATTTTTAATTTATCATCAATATCAAATGCCTGGTTTAATTGTATTTCTAATTCTAAAACTGGCAGGTTTAATATTTCGTTAAGCAAACAAAATTTATTTACTAATTGGCTTTTGCTAAACTGTAAAAGACGATAACCTAAAATGGGCGAAAATTCAATAACTACTGCTTGCATATTGCAGATATGAGAAGCTTCTATGTAAAATGTCGAGTCGAAAACACCTGCTATTGCAAGACACCCTTTTGAAACAATAAGCTTACTTTTATTATGAGCAACAATTATATCGGATTCTATTGGAAGAATTATTTTTATCATTCCGTTAGGCTCAACGTTGTTCATTATAGAAACTCCATTTTCACCAAGATTATTTATATAATAGATATTATTGATGAACCCCTTCAATGAGACTAAAATCTTATTTTGTGAAATCGGATAAATCATTTGCGAAGCTCTGTTCATAATGTAGTCTAATAATTGTCAATGTGGTAGAAATTTGTCAAGCTAAAAGGGGATTTTTACAATGACCGCTAACGTTTTGCTAATTTGTGCAGAAATGGCATTGCTTGCAGAACCAATGTCGTACCGCATTGAATTAAGTAAATAACTGATGAATTAACATAAACCACCGTCAGCCATTTTTGAACAAATTTGCTGTTACCAGCAGTTTTTTACTTAGTCTTTTAGCCTTACATAAGTGTATGAGCATCCTTCATCACAAATTATTTGATAATCAGAAGTTACAGGATTCAAGTGCATTTTGTCTAAATCATTAATGTCATAATAAACTAAATAGTAACTTCCTTTTTCATTAAGGAATATTTCGAGTTTGTTTTGCTCAAATTTATATTTACCTATAATTCCCAAACTATCTTTTACAATATTGTCTTTTTCAAAAAATAATTTCTCTCCATTCACGACTTTTTGAGTATAATCATTTGCTCCGTCATTTCCATTATAAGCTATCCTTTGCCATTTTCCAAGAATTGAAAATTCTGTTTTCTGAGCGGAAATGTCTGTAAAGATGATTAGTAATAATAATGTCAAACTTCCTTTTACATTCATAATTTTAAAGTGTTATGTGAAAATTGCTGGTAACGGTTTGAAAATTTGTGCAGAAATGGCATTGCTTGCAGAACCATTGTTGCACCGCACCAAATTAATTAAATAACTGATGAAATAACATAAACCACCGTCAGCCATTTTTGAACAAATTTGCTGTTACCAGCAGTACTTTCTTTATTTGTCAGAAATTACTAGAACATCTATTTTTTTAGTTTCATCAACTAACTCTAGCCCCAATTTCTTCAGACTCTCAATATTCTTTTCTTGATTTTCATTATACCAAGGTAATTTTAAATCATATTTACCCGTTAAATTTGTTTCATCTAAGACAACGACGTTGAGCCGACCTGATAAGTAACTTGCCAAACTTTCTATTTTTGAGTTTGTCATATTTAACCCATCTCCACCAGAACTACTAGATGTTTGTCCTCCTTTCGATTCTGATAGTCCAAGGGTACTGTTGCCAATCTTCTTTAGTATTTTTACTTTTTCTGGTCGGTTCTCAATTGCAACTTTATAGCCATAGATATCATTTAGTAATTTTTTCATTATGTCAAACCTCTCCTTTCCATTTTTTTCAGGAACGATTATATCGACACAAATGCGATTTGTCTCATTCCATTTAAAACTGGATTTATCTTCAACCTCAATCCTTGTTCTGATGCTAACTGGGAATTCATAGGCAATTTCGTAAAGGGATTGTGGTAATAAGTTAGTCGCTAAAATCCTTCTTCCTGGATAGAACACTGTACCTCCGGGTGATGACATTGTAGAAATGCCATTTTGAAACGGCGTGACAAGAATTTGATATAAAATATTGGAAGAATTGGACAGAGGTTCGTTTGGGTCAAATTCCATGTTATCTTTTTTCTCTGGGATTGAAATTTTTTCTCCTTTCAAAACGCTTTTAATAACTTCTTCCGTGATAAATTTAGGTTCAGTAATTGCCCTAATAATCCCGTTTTGGTCAATGAGAATGGTATGTGGAATTGTTCTATGAGTAAAATAATTATTTACTTTTCGTTTTTCGTCTATTACAACTGGTAGGTTTAAAGGTCTTTTCTTTAAAAAAGTTTTAATTCTCTCTTCTGGGTCATCAGTAACTGTAATTATTTGCAAATCATTTTTAAACGTGTTTTGTAAACTTTCTAAATGAGAGAAAGAGGCAATACATGGTGCACACCACGTCGCCCAAAAATCTATAATAACTACTTTTGATTTGTAGTCTGCGAGATTTATGGAGGGTTCTGGAAAATTTAGTACATTACTAAATGTTAAATTATCAACTGGCTGATTCAATCTTGATGGCGATTGGCAAAATGCTTTATAACTTAAAAAAGTGATAATTATTAAAATGGTTTTTTTCATGGTTTTATTTCAGTATTGATGGTAACGTTTTGAAAATTTGTGCAGAAATGGCATTGCTTGCAGGACCAATATCGTACCGCATTAAATTAAGTAAATAACTGATGAATTAACGTAAACCACCGTCAGCCATTTTTGTACAAATTTGCTGTTATAGGGCATTTTTTTTACCAACTATCTCTTTGCATTTCAATTGTATTCGTTTTTGTGTCAAATTTTAATTTAAAAACTAATCCTAAGTCTTTTGAATTTAAAAGATAATGTGTTTGATGATTTGCTGTCGGTTTTAAAAATTTGTCTGTATCGATTTGAAATTTAGAGCTTTTTTGAATTTGTTCGGTTATTTTTAAAAAGTCTTTTTTGTCAAGTTTAAAGACTGCGTGAGCGGAATAATCTCCATGTTGGTCGGGATAAGTAGCGTTTTTTATTAATATTTTTCCTGATTCAGGAAATTCTAGTCCGGTGTAGTTTTCGAACTCGTCTTTATAAAACCCATCAGTCGGATTTAAGGCTATATATATTAAGTAGGTCAGACCAAAAAATATTAAAGCAAGAAACCAAAGTCCTATTTTGGTTTGTCCAATTTTGTTTAGCCACCGAAAAATTAAATAGATTAACCCAATAATAATTACTAAAATAATTCCCAGTATGATGATAATTTCTGTCAACATTTATTAGTAGGTTTTGTCGGTCCAAAATGCCCTATAACGGTTTGAAAATTTGTGCAGAAATGGCATTGCTTGCAGAACCATTGTCGCACAGTACTAAATTAAGTAAATAACTGATAAATTAACGTGAACAACTGTCAGCCATTTTTGAACAAATTTGCTGTTACCAGCTGATGTTTTTTTAATTTTCAAAAAGTCTGCTTCTTTTCTATTTCAGGTAATTTCTGGTCGATTCTTTTGGCAAGTTCAGGTAATTTAATCGTTGGCACAGCAGGGAATAAATGATGTTCTAAGTGATAAAACATGCTAAATGTGATTTTATTTTTCCATCCGTCCCTTTGTGTTCTTGCAAATTCTGGAGCATCATGAGTGTCATGATGAACAGTCCAAACTGCAAAAAACGCCATTAAAAATTCCCCTATTAACATTATGACAATATGGTAAATTAAAAAGTCAATTCTGAAATAAAATACGATTGTAACAAAGATGGCAATAGAAATAAGTTCCAAAATTACATTTCGTTTGTAGTCTTTATTTCCGAGTTGAAGTGTTACTTTATGAATAAGAAACATATGGATAGGGCCATATAAGATTGCTCCGTACCAAGTCATTCCCGCAGATTTCCCTTCATAATCTTCTTCCGTCAAACAAAATTTATGATGTCTTATATGGTTAAATTTAACCGCATGTATTGAAACTAGCATTAAAATGCTGTTAATATATAAAGATAACCAAGTCAAAAATTTATTTGTTCCCAATGAATTATGAAACCCATTGTGAACCTGTCTAAGTCCAGTTAAAAAGAAAAATGCTGAAAATGGTAAAGCTAAGATATAATAACCAAAATAAGCAAGTGTTATAGAGATTATAAACCAAGGAATCGTCAAATTATTCTCAATGAGCATTTCTTTGAAAGACAAATTTTTCAAGTCTTTCCATTCCACCATTTTTAATATTTCCTGATGTGTCATTTTCGTTCTTATTTGTGATTTTAAGTATCTGCAAATTTGTAGTTAACAGCTGATACTCTTATTGAGATATTTCTGATTATTGAGCTTTATTCAATGTTATTCCCAAATGAATTTTTAGAGAATTATTCACATTATAAATTTCCGGGATGTTAATAACAAACTTTTGTTTCTCATAGTTGAAAAACAAATCTAAGCTTGTATTTATAAATGAATCTCTATCTCCTTCCAAACTTAAATTAAGTTCCTCGTCATGTCGCTCAAAACTGTCAAATGTCGCTTTTTTTAGGTCGATATTCTTCTCATTAGCCATGTTAAGAATACTTTTACATTTTTCTTCAACTTGCCCTTGACCCTTTTGATAAATTTCTTTATACATAGCCAGTTTTTCTTTAGTCGGAGCGGGAATTCCTTGCATTTTAAGGATGACTAATTTATCCTCAAAGTTCGGAACCAAACTAATTAATGTGTCTAATTGATTATTTTGAAAAACATGAAATATTTTTTTTGAAAGCAATTCTAATTGTTCATTTGAAATTGTTGAGATTGGAGCGCTTTTTTCAATAGGTTTTTGTGTTTCCTCTATTTCTTTACCAAAATCTACGAATACGTCTGCGTACTCTTCCCATTCTGCCCCGTCTTTTTTGTAAAAGCTAAACGTTGATTGAGAGTTTGATTCTCCGTATTGTTCTTGACTTAAATACAAACAAATGGTATTATTTCTTATAAAGATTGGTTTTGAAAAACCATATATTATTGAACACATGGCTGATTTTGGCTCTGGATACTTACTCGTACTCGCAAATACCATACGAATCTCGTTAATCGTTACATTTACTGAATTAGGAAACATCTTAGATGGCCATTTAAAATCTTTGAGTTTATGTAACTCGCTAATGAGATAAGTTTGTTCACTTGGTGTAATAGTTAAAGCTTGTTTGTTTTCTCCCATATAAAGTTCGCTGATAGAAAAAGTCTTCTTTTCAGATAGTATTTGTATGGTCGATTCAATAATTTCAGTGTCAATGCTTTCCTTGTAGTACATTGTTGGGCAGTCCGAACCTTTATAACCTCGTCTATCCAACCAATCTTCATAAACATGATTCATCGTTTTGAAATCCGTTATGGGTTGACTAAAAGCAATTCCAATACTAAGAGAGAATAGAAATGTCAATGTGATTCTATGATGTTTTGGCATTTTATAGGATTTAAGAAGTAATTACTTATTTTTTGTCGTGAATTCGGTTTTTTACATTTGCTGGTAACGGTTTGAAAATTTGCGATGGGCGGGCATTTCAGCACAAATGTTTTTTCGGAGCAATGAACTTTCGGCTACTACAAAGCTGTCTGCAGAGCAGGAAACCCCGCCTATTGCAAATGTGCTGTTATAGGTAGGCGTTCTGTCCACCGTGTCGTTATTGTTACCAGATAAAGTCAATGTCGGCAAATGTTTCACTTGGTTTAAAGTCCTTGTTAGTCCCAAAATATATTTCGTCCTCGTGATAAAATAGTAATGCCCAAGTCAAACTTTGGTCAATTACTGTTAAATCATCTGCGTAGTAAAAACTGTCAAAATATTTTATTAAAAGTTTCCAAGGAACAATAATGGCGTCTGTCGGCTGATAAGAAAGGAAAACGTATTTATCAAAAGGAAGTCCTCTTTGATAAAGCCATTTCTTAATTTCTTTTTCGTTGCCTTCTAAAATTCTGGCCTTGTCAATAGTCCGAAAGAAGTCCTTTTTAAACGGTGCGTCGTTATGCAAATTTGTCTTTGCGATATAGTCCCACAAAAATTTAGCAGCTTCATCATCCAATGGTTTTAACTGGTCAAGATGTTGGTCGGGTAACTTGTCATATTTCTCTTCTGTAAAACGCCATTTCAGTCGAAAGTCGTCCATCGGAATTACGTGTTGAAATATGTTGTTAAAGTCTATACTCATTTGTCGTTGTGTCTTCTTCTACGCTTACCTATAACGGTTTGAAAATTTGTGCAGAAATGGCATTGCTTGCAGAACCATTGTCATACAGTACTAAATTAAGTAAATAACTGATGAATTAACGTAAACCACCGTCAGCCATTTTTGCGCAAATTTGCTGTTATAAGCCGTTTATTTTTGTTTCCATTGTTTCAGTCCGATGACGTCTTTCCGTACATCCTTTTTCCATTTATTTCCATACAGTTTTGTCAAATAGTCAAACACAAAATCATTGTAAGTTTTGACACATTCTAAGTTCGGAGCCTCACAACCAAAGTCATAATAATATACTTGATATTTATTTTCAAAAACTTTGTCTGTCAAGCCAACAGCTGGAGCAATTCCGCTTTGAAGTAGCAAAAACAAAGTCTTCTTTTTCAGGTCATCTGTAAACAGGTTTTCTACTTGGTCACAATTTTCAATAAATGTCATTTTGGTCGGACCGCTATTATTGAAATCTTCGTCAGTCAATATTCGATTTTGTCCGAAAGCAACCTTATTAAATGTAAAAAAAAGTAAAATGAATAGAATCTTTTTCATTGCAATTCGGTCAGGTTAAATGGTTTATAACGGTTTGCAGGTTTGAGAAATTGCGAGATTGCTTGCAGAACCTCTGTCAGCCCACACTAAATTTAGTAAAAAGTGATGAAGGAAGTGAGAGCACTTCGCCCGCAATTTTGCAAACCTGTGGTTATAGGCTGACCATTTTTCTGCTTATAATAAAAAAGTCATATGTAGTTTTATAAGGTTGAGGAACTTCAATTTTTAATTCTTGTAATTCTGTATTTTCAAACTTACATAATAGATTACCAATGTTTTTTTTCCACGTCTCTTCAAGTGATAAGAAGCGAGAAAGGTTAGACGTCAAACCCCATTTTTTGTCAAACGCATGCTTGTCGGTTTTGTCCCAATGTGAAATAATTAAAATGAATAAGTCCGATTGTTTATTGCAAACAATTCTCTGAAAATCTCTTTCAACAAATCTTTCGTAGTCCAAAAACTGTTTGAAGTCGTTAGTATATTGGAATTTAAATTCGATAAGAAATGGATTTAACAATTCATGCTCATTTATGATTGATAAATCTACCCTTGAACTTTTGTCTCTCGGATGTTCTGCAAATGTTTTAAGGGAAGGATTTGATTTTTGAAAATTAGAATTTAGTAATTCCAAAATGGAATTTCGAATTACATTTTCTTGTTTTAAGTTAGGATAGTTGATGTTAATATCGTTCAGTTTTTTCTTAAACGCACCGGAATTTAGAATTTCTAAAAGCTTCTCTTTCATAAATTTTATTTAAGATAAATAATCAAAAATATTTTTCTTCTTTAATAACTCTAGTTTATTTCCGAAAAATTCAATTTCATCATTAGCATCTTTATTTTTAAGCTTCATAATGCCAAATTCCATTTTTTCGATGATTACATTTTTTACTGTTTTTTCAGGTTTTGACGAACATATGCTTAATAGATATTGAAGTTGGTTTATTATTTCTTCTTTGTCGTTCGAGAATGAGATTTTTGCAATTTCTTCTACTTTTTCCTTAGTTTCTTCCTTTGCCTTTTCAATTCGTTCTCTTTGAATATTTGCTGGTCTTTGTGCTTCATCAAAGAGAGTTTTCGTTGCCCTACCAAATGAGGAGAGAGCCGTTGAAAACACACTCGGAGATTCATTAATAATTTGTATTATAGGTTCACTATTTGATTCTTCAAATTCTCGCGAAAAATTTTCTTTATGTTCTTCATGGTTTTTAGGGTTCTTTTCAGCTTTGGACTTCTTTTCAGCCTTTGGGGAAAGTCTTTCAGAATAGTCATCATCTCCGTAAGTATTCCGTATGTTTTTAGCCTCCTTTTTGCGCCCCTTTCTGCCTAAGTCAATTTGTAATTTTATGTTTTTTGCATCATCTTTCGTAAAACCGTGAGCCTGAACTTTATTTCCATTATGAAAGAATCTAATAGTTGAGAATCCAATAAACGGAGTGTCAATCTCAACAGCGGAAATGTCTTCAAAATTGATGTATTTAGTGTCTCCACTGAAAAAACTTGGAATACGTACTTTTATACCGTATTGTTCAATATGTACTTCGGCTGGGAACAGTTTATTCCCTTCTGATAATCTTGATGCTAAAAATTTCATATCTTATTTCTTAATTTGTTTATACGTTTTGTCGAGTTTGGTTTGCCTATAACGGTTTCGGGCTTTGCGTTCGGGCGGGTTTCGGAGCACAAAACTGTCAACCAGCACGAAACTTAAATAGAAGCACAAAGCTCCAAGTTTGCACGTCAGCCCGCCTGACGCAAAACCCGTGTTAGCAGTAGTGGTTCTTGGTCGTCCGTCAATTATTTGGTCAATAGTTGTCGCCATAGTTTGCAAATGCTGTCAAAGTCAATGCCTGTGTTTGCAGGACTTGTGCTTGGTAAAGAAATATATTTTAAGTCACTTTTTCTGTCAAAATATTTGTCGAAAAGCGCTTGGGATTTTGTCCCGTTGAAACCGATAACTTTTAAATTCTTGTGTCTGGCGATAAAGTTGTCCAAGTCGTTTGGTTCTTCGTCTTCGATTGCACTGTCAAGGCTGCCTTTTCGATTTGCTTTATGAGCTACGTCCCAAATTCCAATTTGTGATTTTAATAAAAGTGCTTTTTTGTCGGGGTAATTCAGTGGTAAATCATTGTTTGTAATTGTCGAAATGATTTTCCAAAATCTGTTTCTTGAATGTCCGTAATACTCGCCAAGTTCAAGTGATTTGTCGCCTGGCATAGTTCCTAAAATCAAAATGGTTGTGTCAGCATTTGAAATAGGGTCGAATGAGGTTTTAGTGTGTGCTGTGATTGGTTTAGAAACAACTTTGTCAGCCACTTTTTTTGTCAATGGTTTTGGTGCTGGCGATGGCGTTGTAGCTTTTGATACTACTGTTCCTATTGGTGTCGCACCGCTCCAACTTATGTCAATTGAAGTTCCGTAATCATTTACTCTAAAACTGATACTGTCTTTATGTGCAATGTCCGAACCGTTAAACTTGTATGACTTGCAAAATGGTTTTGTCTCGTGGTCAATGTTAACCACCAAAATGTCGCCCCGAGAAACAGTCTTGGTGTCGATTTTATAACTCTTCGATTTTTCAAGTCTTGTCGAAGGTCTTATTGTTCTATTTCTTGTTATTTCTGTCATTGTTTATTGTCGTGTTGACGGTCGTCCTACCATTACTGCTAACGGTTTCGGGCTTTGCGTTGGTGGGCATTAGAAACCGTAAACTGTCTGCCAGCACCAAAGTTTATTAATTGCTCAAATGTTTATATTCGCACTGTCCGCCCACTAACGCAAAACCCGTGTTATAGCCAGTTTTTATTTCTCCGAGTAAAGTAGTCCCCATTTTCCGATTTGCATTGTCTTATTAAATGTTTGTCCAACTTGATATTGTCCTTGAACTTTTAGGTCAATTATTCTGTCGAGTTGCTGGTCTTGAATTTTAATATAATGTCGTGTTTGTCCCTTGCTTGTCAAAGTATAGTAGTCAACAATTTGCGCATTTAGATTTATCGTCTTACTGTCGCCAATATATGTGTTGGTCAAGATTATTAACGAAAGAGTTGTCCCGATAAAAATTCCTGTCATTGCTAAGGTCAAAATGAATATCCTAAAAATTGTCCGTAGTTGGCTCCAAATTTTCGATTTATATTCTTTTGTCTCGTGTTGTCGAATGAACCTTAAATAAATATAGTAACAACTTGGTGTCATAACAATGAGAATTGGTAAAGCGAAATATTTCATTGTCCAACTTGTCGCAGTGTCAACTTCAATAAAGTCAAATGATGTAAATGATAGAACAATTGTCAGGATACAAAGTCCGATTATGGCAAAGAAAATGGCTTGAAATTGTCTTGTCGTCATTGGTTACTGTGTCGTCCTAAAATTGGCTATAACGGTTTGAAAATTTGTGCAGAAATGGCATTGCTTGCAGAACCAATGTCGTACCGCATTGAATTAAGTAAATAACTGATGAATTAACATAAACCACCGTCAGCCATTTTTGTACAAATTTGCTGTTATAACCAGTTTTTCTTTTTATTTCAGTAAGATTTGTTTTTCGCATCAATACTGTCGAGCTTAGTTTGAAGGTTTGTCCACCAATGATTTCTGTATTTGCTTTTTAAATGGTTAACCATTGCTTTGTTGTAATATTCGGTTCCGTTAATTATATCTTTAGTAACAATACAGCCAGGTAGTCGGAAATTGAAACCATAAGAGTTTGCCAATTTTTGTTTTCTGTCGAAGTTCAGGGGAAGTTCTCCAATTTCAATAATTTGAATTTTTCCGCTTTTAATGTCTTTGTCAGCTGTCCAAAAATTGAACGGAGTAAAAAGTCCGAATTCAAAACGAAGTCCGAAATAAAGTCCACCGAAAACTAGGATTGTCAAAAGTCCATATAAGATTTTCTGTTTCATTTTTAGCTTTTTCTTATGCGCTTTGTCGGTCTAAAATTGGTTATAACGTTCTCGGGCTTTGCGTTCGGGCGGGTTTCGGAGCACAAATGTTCAATTTATTACTAACTTTAATAGAAGCACAAAGCTCCAAGTTTGCACGTCACCCCGCCTGACGCAAAACCCGTGTTGTACGCTGCTTTTATTTAGATGAAAATTCGGTGCTGCAATTTGTTGAGTTCAAATAGGCCGTCTGATAACTTTCAAAGTCCTGCTGTGAAATTCCTATTTTTTGGATTCGTTTTTTAAAATATTCTGTGTCAAATGTAAAATGTTCTTTGTCCAAAACTAGTTGTCGTAAAAGTTTAAATGTATTATCTATGCCAAACATTTTTTCAAAGCCGATTAAGTAGAGTGGATAGTAGTTGTAAGATGCGTTAGTCAAATCCTTTTCTGAATTTTCAATTTCGTCAAAGGTGGGAAAGGGGTTTTTCTTATTCTTTTCTGTAAAAACAAACTTCCTTAGTTGTTCTTGATAAATAGTCTCAGAAAGTAAATTTTCCACAGCTTTAAATGCTAAATACTCTGCTAAGGTCTCATGGTAAAATCTCCAAAGATTCCTTGTTCCAATGGCATTTAATTGTTGCATAAAATATTTATGTGCCATTTCGTGAGCAATTATTTTAAAAGTATTAGGGTCGGTAATTGTTTTTGACTTCAAATTAATTTTAGTCTTTAATTCATTCACGTCCATTACAATGGTCGGCGTAACGGTAAATGCCCATTTTACATATTGATTTTTAGGTCCGATTGAAAATATTTGAGGGAAGACAATATTTGCATCATAAGGAATACCCATATTTTTTGCATAATACTGGCTGATTTGTTCGGTTGTTTTTGCTAAAACATCGACGTATTGTTTGTCAAGATTTGTATTTAATAGGTACAAATTATTATGATGCTGAACATTGTAATTGCCTGCATAAATTAAAAAGTCAAATGGAGAGGTCTTAACAAAGTGTAAAACTTTACCTGTCTGCGGTGTAGAACCGTTTAGATAAACAGTTTCTTTCTTGCTGCACTTCACTACTATGTCGTATGTATAACTTGTAATGTGTTTTTTTGTAATCCTGTCCACTAATTCTGGTATAAAAACGGATTGCACGGTGGCCCTTAAAATGTTGTTTTTTATTGCGATTACTCCCATATCATCGCTTATTGCGCTGTCTGTTGTGTAAGTTGGAAAAGCTCCCGTATAAAAGACACTTACTCCTTCTACTGATTTCAATGCCACGGAATCATCTGTCCTTAAATACAATTCGTATTCTTTTATCCCTGAATTGTCTTTAGTTGTATGGGCGAGCACCTTGTCCCCCTTTTTGAAATATTTAAGATTAAATCCGCTGTTTAATAAAACTGCGTAAGAACCGTTTGTTAATATATTTGAGAATTCGAATTCACAAGTCACTAACCCCTTCGGAATGTCTAAATACATTGTTCCCTTGAGGTGAGGCGCCTGTCCGAAGGACGAAAATGAAATAAATAGGCAACAAATTAAAAACGATATTTTCATTCGTATGATATTTAAAGTGGCGTACAACGTTTTGCGGCTTGGCGTAGTGGGGGCTTTTTAGCACTAAAGTTCATACGAAGCACGCAGTTTAAATTTAGCACAAATTTTCATACGGAGAACGTCCGCCCCCATTACGCCAAACCGCTGTTATGCGTTCGCCCTTCTTTCTCGGTCATTGTTTGTCTGTCCATTGTCGTGTCGTTGTGCGTTGGTTTGGTAGCTCTTTTGCAGTTTTTTGTTTGGCTTTGTGCGTTTGGAAAAACTGCAAATGTGCTACCATGCGTTGGCTTTTATTTTGTCTTTAGTTGAACCGCTTTTTCTTTTTTGTCTTCTGTCGCTGGTAATATTTTAAATTCCACTTCTAAACCTATCGCTATTTTTTTAATAATTTCTTCTGTCGAGTTTACTCGAAAGTAAACAGATTTATTACCGTCCAATTTAATGAAACCGTCTGCACCTTTTTCGTCATTGTGCAGAATCCTATCAATTTTTCCCGTTTGTCTTTGGGTCGTATTTTGTCTTGGTGCTGTTTGCTGTGGATTGAAACTACTCCAGTATTTTTTTAATTCTCTTTTTAAATCGGGTAATTTTTCAATTGTGATTTGCTCATAAGAAAATTGACTTAGTGCCGAAGAAACAGAATTTGGAACGTTCCATTCTTCTTGTAGTCTCAATAATTTTGATAATGAGTAATGTTTAAAGGCTAATTCCTTTTCTTCTTTTAAAGCTAATAGTTCAGCGATTAAAACGAGTAGCCCAACTTTATATTCAAGGTCGCCAAAATTATTAATTGCACTTATGGCAAACTTAAAAGCCTTTTCATAATCTCCATTTTCCTTATAAATCTGAGCAACTTCGTTTTGAATAAACCATTCCTTTTTTCGTCTAAGAATTAAAAGCAATTCATTTAGTGCGTCAGCAGAATTGCCAAGTTGTTTTTTTGATAGTGCTATTCTTCTTGCAAACCAAACTTCATTGGAATAATGGAACTTTTCAAATGATTCAAGAGCAACTTTTGATAATTCAAAACATTCTTGATAACGTTGCGTTTCAAAAAGTGCTTTTGTTTTTACCGCAAACCAATCTTCTTTACTTGATGCAAGTTCCATTGGCTTCTTTTCTCCTTTTCGTTCAACTTCAATGGTTTTGCATTCCGTGTCAAGGGAATCAACAGAAACTAAATCACAAAATCTATCTACAACTGTCCAATTTACAGAAGGTTTATCTTTGAATTTTTTAAGTAAATACGAAAAGTTTTTGGGGTCTAAAACCACATTATGTTGCTCAATGAACGTAAAAATAACATCGTAATGATTTGTTTCAATTAAAGCGGAAATCATCTCATAAACAATGTATTTGTTTAATCCGATTTGTTCCGGTGTAAATTCGTTTTTGGAATCTTTGAAATATTTTAATGTCTCAGCAAATTTTTTCTCTTTGTTGAGTTTAGAAATAGCTTGACTAAAGTCGAATAATGAAGCCATATTATTCGTTGGTATTTAGGATTGAATTAATTTCTTCGGATAAGCCTGTTGTTTGATTTTGAATTATTTCAAATCTCCCAAATCTTCCTTGACCGTTATAATGGAATTTATAAGTTGCTGTAAAACCATTTTTTTGAAACACATAAATTTCGTGATACTGTTTATGCTCTATATCACGTATTACAATACCGCTTCCATTCATTTTGAAAATTAAGTTCTCGTAAAATTCCTTCAAAAAGGGCTTCTCAAATTCAAAAGTTTTTTCGCTTACCGATTCCGTTGTTGTTTCTTCGGGTAAAATGATTGTTTTGTTTTCAAGTTGTGTTACTGCGGAATGAATTAATTCAACAAGTGGCGTTGTATTTGTTGGTTTCTCAATCCTTGTGATTTTATTCTGATTGTTGAAATGGATTTTAAAAACTACATTTTCATTTCCTTGTGAAAATGTGTAATGCTCCAAATAATTTGTGTGCTTGATTGAGTTAATCTTCAAGTTCGCATCTTTCAGAATTTCAGTTACTGCAAGAAATATGTTTCTTATAAATGGCGTTTCAATTGGAAGGTCAAAAGGAATTTCCATTTCTAACATTTCATCACACAAAACAAGAATATCTTGTCGGGGTGTAATGTTTTCAATCCTTGGCGGTTGAAGATTACTCCCAATTTTGAAATGTGGTTCATCAATTGTAAACAGATTTTCTTTTGCTCTCGTGATTCCAGTATAAAGCCATCGGAAATAACTTGAATTGAAATAGCCCATTGACGTTTTGCAATTCAGAAAAGTGTTTTTCCATTCTCCGCCCTGTGCCTTATGACAGGTTACTGCATAGCCAAATTTAATTCTTAAAGCATTGAAATAGGGGTCTGCTCTTAAAGCATCTTTAAACTCTTTTGTTCCAGCTTTCAATGAACTATTGCGAATTTTGAAATCAATGTAAATAGCTTTCAACTCGTCTGAACTTAAATCACGATTATGGGAATAGAGTAGATTCTCAATTATTTTGCATTCAATGTCTTGCTTGTTTTGTTCTTCGTCTGTAAAAGCAATCATCACATTGCGAAAAGTCAAGCGAACATCAATTTCAATTGTCTTTCCAACTCTGTTTTTTCTTTTTAGTTTAATTACTCTACTTTCATTTACTGGTGATACTTGTTTTACAAAGCCAAAATCACCATTGAGCAGCTCCATTTTCTGATGATTGTAATTGTTGCTAGCTAAAATTACTTTGTCCCCAACCGTAAGAAATTGCTGATTCGGAAAAAAATGGTTTCTGACAAAGTCATTATACTCTTTTACCGATGAGTTGGAATGAGCCACAATTATTGTTTCGTCATCAATGCTGTTGTTGCAGGCTTGCAAATATTTTGAAAGAAGTTCTTCATGCTTCGTTTTGTTTATGTCTTTGAAATTTGTTTCAATATCAAGTTGATTGAAAAGATTAGCTTTTAATGATTCACGAATTTTGGTTGCGTTGTGCAGTATTCCGCTGTCCGCTTTTTGTCTAACTACCTCTGTAAGCTCAAACTCTTTTGATTCAATGTTGCAATTTTCTTTTAAATATTTACCGTCTAATGCTGGTGAAAAATTCATATTGACTGGCGGTAACTGTGCATTGTCGCCAATGAAAATTATTTTTTTGTTGTGGTCGTTGTTGTCAAAATTGATATAACTGATTAAATCTCTCAATAAATAACCTGAACCGAACCTAAAGAATTCCCCTTCGGAATAAACATTAGAGAGCATTGACGATTCATCAATTATGTAAACTGTGTTTGCAGGGTCTTCATTGTTCTTTAAGTCGTAATAGAATTTGTAAGTTTCTGTTCCGTCTTCTTCTTTTACCTTAAATTCTTTCAAGTCTTTGCTTGAATAAATTGATTTATGAATTGTGTATGCCTTGTGTTTTGTCTTTTGTGAAATTACTTTAGCAGCTCGCCCTGTCGGTGCAGAAATTCTGAAACTTCTTTTATTTGCAGAAAGAAAGTCTGTAAGCCCTTTCATCATAAAAGTTTTTCCAGTTCCTGCATAACCTTTAAGCAAAAAGCAGGTTGAGTTGTCGGCAAGAAACTTTTCCAACTCGTCAATTAGTGTTGTTTGTCCTGGCGTTAGGTCGTATGAAGAAAAAGTCTCACTAAGATTCATATTGTTAGTTGTGCGGTTGGGAAAAAACAAATGTGGTGCAACGGTGTGTCGGCTTGTGGGGGGCGTTGCACCTCTTTTTGTTTTTTTGAAGCGTTGGCTTTATTTCTCATTTGTCTGTCCGTTTAATGTTTGCACTGTCGGTCGTCATAGGGTGACGCATAACGGGCTGCGGCTTGGCGAAGGGCGGGATTTTTAGCACTAAGATTCATACGAAGAACAAATGTTTGTTTTAGCACTAATGTTTCTACGAAGCACGTCAGCCCGCCTTTTGCCAAACCGCTGTTACCTGCTGGCGTTCTTGTTGTCATAAGATTACAAAACTTGATTTCAATGAATTATATTTTGTGGT
>Ga0160457_1000381_pt1 | contig 23747 bp, 10 predicted proteins | sample HID1972M_E6MG_FD_108242 | JGI IMG/M metagenome (GOLD analysis project Ga0160457, IMG submission 108242) | Enriched pill bug-associated microbial communities from UW Madison campus, WI, USA - HID1972M_E6 MG | ecosystem: Host-associated > Arthropoda: Insects > Digestive system > Unclassified ... | reverse complement strand
CGGTGCTCAAGGTCCAAAAGGAGATACAGGTACAAATGGTACATCTGTAACCAGCGGTACAACTTTACCGGCAAGTGGAGCTAATGGCGATACTTTTATCAATACAAACACTGGTGAGACTTTCGTTTACAACGGCACGACTTGGGTTTCTAACGGAAACATCAAAGGTCCAAAAGGCGATACGGGTGCAACTGGTCCTAAAGGAGACACAGGTTCTCAAGGTCCTAAAGGTGATACCGGTTCAACTGGTCCAAAAGGAGATACAGGTACAAATGGTACATCTGTAACCAGCGGTACAACTTTACCGGCAAGTGGAGCTACTGGCGATACTTTTATCAATACTAACACGGGTGAAACTTTCGTTTACAATGGAACAACTTGGGTTTCTAACGGAAACATCAAAGGCCCTAAAGGCGATACTGGTACAAACGGTACATCTGTAACCAGCGGTACAACATTATCGGCAAGCGGAGCTACTGGCGATACTTTTATCAATACTAACACAGGTGAGACTTTCGTTTACAACGGAACAACTTGGGTTTCTAACGGAAACATCAAAGGTCCTAAAGGGGACACCGGTGCTCAAGGTCCAAAAGGAGATACAGGTACAAATGGTACATCTGTAACCAGCGGTACAACTTTACCGGCAAGTGGAGCTACTGGCGATACGTTTATCAACACTACCACAGGTGAAACTTTTGTTTATAATGGAACAACTTGGGTTTCTAACGGAAACATCAAAGGTCCAAAAGGAGATACAGGTGCAACAGGCCCTAAAGGAGACACCGGTTCTCAAGGTCCTAAAGGTGATACCGGTTCTCAAGGTCCTAAAGGTGATACCGGTTCAACTGGTCCAAAAGGAGATACCGGCACAAATGGTACTTCTGTAACCAGCGGTACAACTTTACCGGCAAGTGGAACTACTGGCGATACTTTTATCAATACTAACACAGGTGAGACCTTCGTTTACAACGGAACGACTTGGGTTCCTAACGGAAACATCAAAGGTCCGAAAGGTGATACAGGAACAGATGGTAAATCTGTAACGGGTGCTCCTGGCAATCCTGGTGCAACAACTCCTGGCAATACGGGTGATACTTATATTAATACTACTACAGGTGAGACTTTCGTTTACAATGGCACGACTTGGGTTCCTAACGGAAACATCAAAGGCCCTAAAGGTGATACAGGTTCTCAAGGTCCAAAAGGAGATACCGGTACAAATGGTACTTCTGTAACCAGCGGTACAACTTTACCGGCAACTGGAGCTACTGGCGATACTTTTATCAATACAAACACTGGTGAGACTTTCGTTTACAACGGAACAACTTGGGTTTCTAACGGAAACATCAAAGGCCCTAAAGGCGATACAGGTGCAAGTGGTCCAAAGGGAGACACCGGTTCTCAAGGTCCTAAAGGAGATACAGGTTTGCAAGGCCCTAAAGGTGATACCGGTTCAACTGGTCCAAAGGGAGATACCGGTACAAATGGTACTTCTGTAACCAGCGGTACAACTTTGCCGGCAACTGGAGCTATTGGCGATACTTTTATCAACACTACTACAGGTGAGACTTTCGTTTACAACGGAACAACTTGGGTTCCTAACGGAAACATCAAAGGCCCTAAAGGCGATACAGGTACAAGTGGTCCAAAGGGAGACACAGGTTCTCAAGGTCCTAAAGGTGACACCGGTTCAACAGGCCCTAAAGGAGATACAGGTACAATTGGTCCAAAGGGAGATACTGGTTCAACTGGTCCGAAAGGTGATACTGGTTCGACTGGTCCTAAGGGTGATACCGGAACTTTTGTGGCAACGGTTGATAACGGTTTGAATTTCTCAACTCCTACCAACATACAATTAGGCGGTCCATTGACTAAAGCAACTGCAATAACAACTACTAGTGCTTTTACATTGGCTATACCTGGGTTACAACCCGGTGCTAATACAGACAATTTGGTTGTTACTGATCCTAGCACGGGCGTTTTAAAATCACTTGCGCTATCTACCTTAAACACTGAACCTTGGAACGTTCAAAATACTTTGACTAAAGCAACGGCAAATGACCAAAATATCTATCAACAAGGTAGAGTAGCCGTTGGTTTTACCAATGCCGATGCAGTAACGGGTAAACAATTAGAAGTTAAAGGAACGTTTAAATCAGAGGTTGCAGTAGCGGGTGGTTTGACGGGTACCGAGGTTATAAATGCTGCTTTTAATCCGAACGGATCGATGCATTATTGGAGAAGCCCGGATTTTACAACCTTAAGAGCGGCTAGCGCTAGTAATACAGCGGCATTATTAACAGCGCTGACCGGAACAACAAAAAATGATGTGGTTGCAGCGGATACTTATGCGCAACTGGTTTCAAAAAATTCAGCACCTGGAGCAGTTTCACTTTCAACGGTTAGAGCGTTAAATGATGGTAGGTTCTTTTTAGAAAGTTATAGTGTGCCAAATAACTTTGGTGCAACTGTATCCTTATTAAATGACGGGTTGCGTCTCGTGCACTCTACTACTGGAGGAACAGATGAAACTTTCTTAAGTAACAACTTGAGATCTGAAATATTTGTGCAGAAACAAAATGGGGTAAGGTTTAATTTTAAAAACGGCAGTGGCATTGATATCGCTAATTACTGGTTCCCAATAACTACGGGTACAGTTGGACAAGTGATGACACAAACGGCAACTGGACAAATTGTTTGGTCTGATGCGGCTACTGTTGCCAAGGAACCTTGGAATGTACAAGGTGGAACTACTGCGGCAACAACCAATGCGCAGAATATTTACCAAACAGGTAGTGTTGCAATTGGTTCGAGCACGATCCCAGCATTAACAGTAGGGGGAACTGCAATCAATCCGAAATTACATGTTGCAGGCGATATAACGACGTCAGGTAAAATCTATACTACCAATAGTGTTTATGCCGACTACGTATTTGAGAAATACTTTGCTGGTAAATCTGCTATTAATCCAACTTACGAGTTTAAATCATTGAATTATGTGAGAGACTTTATCAAGGCGAATAACCACTTGCCGGGAGTAACTTCTATTGCAGATTTAAGGAAAGCAAACAATGGGTATACTTTTGATATGACTAAATTGACTATCCAGAGTTTAGAGAAAATTGAGGAGTTGTATTTACATACTATTGAACAAAAAGATAAAATAGATGCACAACAAGCTGAGATCGATCAATTGAAAAAAGAGTCGGAAGAGACTAAAAAGAGATTGGAGAGATTGGAAAAGTTGTTAATCAAGAATAATTAATGCCAAATTGACCAAGAGTGGCTAGCAGCTACTCTTGGCCGATATTTTTGTTCGGCGATTGCAACTCAAAAATATCTTTAATTTACACTATTTCAAACTCTATTGCTTATTCGATGACATATTATAAACAGATTTTCAGTTTTACAACATTGGTGTTTTTAGGAGCAGCGGGATTATTTTTCGATCAGGATTCGGCTTCTTTGAGTAGTACAGGAAATATATTAGATGATAGAATTGTTACAGGCCACAAAACGAATGCTAATTTTGGGTCACAAGGTTCTAACTTCTTAAGTGAGGAGGGAACAGGTAATTTTCACTATGCCAATTTCGGAACCACGATTACAGATTTGAGAGTTGAAAAAGGCGAGCCCCTTTCTAACATACCGGCAATTGACCTCAATACAGATTCTGATGGTGATGGAGTGCCCGATCACTTAGATTTGGACGATGATAATGATGGGATTTTGGATGCAAACGAATGTGCTACTGCTTCTGGGAACATGATTGGATGGTATAATTCAACTGACTATTCTCCTTTTGTGACTGCGTCAATTTCTAGTTTTTTATCCGGGCAAAACAGTACTACTGGTAGCGGTTTAACCAGGACAAGAGAAACTCCGGAAAATTATCAAAGAATTTCGCAAGTTGCTGCCAGCAGCGAAGCGCAAGCAATTGCAAATTCTGAATATGTTGAATATGAGATCAATGTTGGGAGCAGATATTTACTTGTTAATCAAATTGGCTATTATGCAATTTTAAGCAGTTGGGACAATACTAGTTATACATTTTCAGTCCGAATGTCTGATGACAATTTCTCGACAAGTATTGGCGTTTTGGGTGCAAGAACCTATAACCCAAATGGAACGAATATTGTCGAAAATACCACCCAACCACTTTATCTAAGACCAAATACTATCTATACCTTTAGAGTTTACTTTTACGGTGTGAGCGGTGGAAATAGTGCGAACTTTGGCCATGATGATTTTAGATTGCTTGGATTCGTGGAATGTGATACCGATGGAGACGGTATTCCAAATCGTTTAGATTTAGACTCTGATAATGATGGATGTTCTGACGCGATAGAAGGCGCTGCTAGCTTAACTGCCTTAGTAAATTCGAATATGCTTGGAGGTAATGTTAACGCAACAAGCGGTACATTTAATCAGCCAGTGGTACAAAATTTAGGGAACAATGTTAACCAAACAGTAGGGTCAAATTCTTATGGTGTACCTATAGTGGCAGGAAGTGGCCAAGCTGTAGGCACATCTCAAACAGCAAATCCGGTTTTGGTTGCCGGTACGGCTTCAGCAAATCAGACTATTGCTTCGGGCACCGCACCTGCAACATTAACATTGACAGGTGCAACAGGAGCAATTCAATGGCAGATTTCGACGGATAATTCGACTTTTACCAATGTAACTAGCGGATCGGGTGGTACTACTGCAAATTATTCGCCAGGCGCATTAACCGCGACAAGATATTACAGGGTTCTATTAACCAGTGTGGGTGGATGTACGGTAATATCCAATACTGTTACTATTACTGTGTGTTCGGCAGGTACAGTGGCGCCAGCTGTTATAAAAGGCACAAATGCAAATTACTATAATACTCTTGGTTATGTTATCCCATGTGGTTCAGCTAAGGCAAATTTGACTGGTATAGCGGCTTCTAATAAACCTACACCAGCAACAGTAACCTTAACATGGCACAGCGCATCGCCTGCAACGAACGCAAATAAAATCGCTAATATATCTGCATTAACAGGCACCACCAAATATTATGCAGCATTTTTCGATTCTGTGAATGCTTGTTATTCGCCAACAACAGAGATTGTTGTATTTGCGCCTATTTGCGCAGCCAATGATGATTTTACTGCTACGCCAATCGTTTCAGAGACAGGAGGCACATTGCCTTCAATCTACAGTAATGATAGCTACAATGGGATTACTATTACTAGCATGGCAGCAATAACGGCAGAGTGGGTAGCCGAGTATTGGCAATTTAACGAAATAACCACCATTAATGATAATGGAACGCTAGTAGTTCCTGCTGGTTTGACGCCAGGAGTTTATACGAATTATTATAAGCTTAGAGACAAAGATCCAGATGCAGGTTCGAAAATTAATGATAGCGAAGTTGTAGCTGTTACCTTTAGGGTAATTTCCTGTACCAACCCGCCCAATACAGAGCCTGCAACAGATTTTACCAAAACAGGGGTTTCAAATCTTGAGGGTTTTGCGAATGGCTGGCCAAACAACGTAGCAAATGGATTTATCGCTATCGAATCGAAAAAGAGTGGATTTGTAATAACCAGGGTTAAAAACGCTAATGATGTTAGCAACCCAGTAGCAGGGATGCTAGTGTATGACATCAATGCTAAATGTGTGAAGTTATACAATGGTACAACCTGGAAATGTTTAGAAAAAGATTGTTTAACTACGGCACCAACTAAATAATTTAAGAGATGAAAAAGTATTTTATATTAAGCATTGTTTTTTTGGGATTTTGGAGTAGTGCAAAATCGCAAACAGTAATAGAAGCTCAAACGCCTAGCAGTCCTTCGGCGGTGCTTGATTTTGCAAGGGGCACTACAAAAGCCATTATCTTGCCCGCTGTAGAAAGTATGCCGAGCACACCAGCAAATGGTACGTTCTTGTTTGATAAAAACGCACAGCAGATTAAAATGTATCAGGAAGGTGGCTGGGTATTGTTATCGGGGACTGGAGACAATACAAAAGTGGCGCCTTACAGTGGTACAGTTGATAATGGCAAACAAACGATTATGGGTTCACGTACGACCAAGGTTTTGGATGGATCTGGAAATTATGTGGATGGCGCTGTTGATGGGGTATTGGTTTTGGAATCGCCAAATAAGGCCTTAGTATTACCGCATGTTTCCAATCCGCATCAAAACATCAAAAGCCCATTGGCTGGTACGATGTGCTACGATACCGATAGAAAAGCGCTAGCTGTTTTTGACGGTAAGGTTTGGAATTATTGGAAATAGAAGTCGTTATATAAAAGAAAGAAGGCGTTCGAGTTATCGAACGCCTTCTTTTTGTGCAGTTTAGTTTTGCAACCAAGTAGCTAAAAAAGACTCTTTTCTAATAATCAACGTTCAACTTTTTCGGTAATTGTAATTGTAACAATTTCTGCCATGAATAGAGGGAGCTTTCAAATGCTTGGGTTATCGCTCGTTTTTGTTTCGTTCTATCAAGGTTAGCAGGTTTTCGTTGAATGAAGGCAGGTTGTTGCCAAGAGCGGAAAAGAAATCAATGTCTGCATTTTCGATTGCTGTTAAAGCTTGTTGTAATACTATTGCGCCCTCTTCCGTTAGTTTTATTACTTTGGCTCTCGTGTCTGTTTGGTGTTCATGCCTGCTGATAAATTTCTTATCTTCCAGTGTACGTAGCACTTTGGAAACCATCATTCTATCGGAGTTGGCCTGATTGGCAATATCTACTTGGGTAATGTTTTCGTTTTGTTTTGAAAGCCAAGCCAATGCAGTTAGCAGAACAAACTGCGTTTGGGTTAAATTTAGGGGATCTAGCACTTTTTTGTGTTTTCGTTGCCAAAGCAATGTTACTTGTCCGAGCAAATAACCCGGACTTTCATTCGGCGCCTTGAATTTAAATGCTATATTTTTGGTCATAACGATTAAGTGTTTGGCTGCAGAAATGTTAGTACATAACCGTCTGGATCTTTTAGCATAATTGTTTTTCCGAAAGGCGTGTTGTTGATTGTGCCTAAGATCTCAATTCCTTTAGCAGTTAGGTCGGTGTGCAGTTGTTCAATAGTACCATCAATAGCGAACCAAAGCGAAGCGCCGACACCAAGTTCTTTGCCGTCGATGTTTGCTATTGGCGTTCTGATGGCAAAACTTGCTTCGCCTTTATTGAACTTAAAAACACAGGCATAGGGGTTTGACATTTCGGAAACTTCAAACCCTAATTTTGTAGTATAGAAGTGCTTTGAAACTTCTAGGTCTCTTACTTGAAGAGAGGCAAATTCTAATCTTCTCATTTGTACGTCTTATTGTTGTTGCAAATATAATATACACGACAACAATAAACAAATTTTTGTTTTAGTGAAGATTTGAAAGTCTATTAAGATTTTTTCAGGGCTTTCGGTAATTCACTAGGAAAGGAGCTATGATCAGTTTGAGGATAAGAACTATAATTAGGGTAGGTGGCTTTACTTTATTTTAATCTCCAATATACGAATGCAAAAATTGCCAAAAACAGCAATTCAATTACTAGCCAAATTAGTTGTTTTACAAAAAAGCCATCCATTAGCAAACCGATAACTCTTGCAATGATGATTCCTAGCGTTAAGGTGGCCAACAATGCAAAAATGCCTGTTTTCCAAGAATCAATTTGATGATTAAAAACAAAACCAAAAAGGCCTAAGCCGATTAAGCTACCCCAAATTACTCTTTTCTCGATCATTTGGTAAGGGGTAATGGACTCGGGGATAGCGCTTACTAAGTTAGGTTTGATGGTAAAAACAAAACCGACTATCAGTATAATGGCTCCAGCAATTTTCAAAAATAGGCTCATTGAGATTTAAATTACGTAAATTCTTTAAATAAAGATATAACATCAACCTTAATCCATTTTTCTGCTGTACTTTAGCTAAAGTAGCTGAAACCGTATTTTTGATATGGGAAGTTTGACCAGACAATAAAAGATGCGTGACTTTATTCTTTTAGAATGAAGCATATAAACAAGATGCGATTCAACGTTTATTTAAAAGAAATTTTGAAATTAACCGTTGTTTGTTATGGGTTTTAAGTTAGCGGTTTATTTTTTATCAACTGTCTGATTGATACTAGATGTGCGAGTAAAACAATTGGAACGATAAAAGTCGGCAACCAACTGAAAGGAAAATTTAAAATTGCAATATTTGGTTGGTCGAAAGCAAATTTTTGAAAAGGTGAAGGTGCTGAAAACAATGCATTAATAACAATATTCGCTAAAAGGCCGAGACAGAAGATGTGCCAAATTAGAACTGTTTTTCTGAGGTTCGTTTTAGTTAGTGCAAAATATGCAATAAATGGTGCAGAAACTCCAGCAATAATGTCAAAGTTTCTACCTTCAAAAGTCATAAGTTGTGGAATTGCCTTATTTAGAAAAAGCCAATAAAGCGTGATCTCGACAGGTATCCTAACGATGTTTAGGTAAGTTAGGTTTTTAAGAGGCAAAGTATCGATAAAACTTCTGCCATTTGCCGTGGCGAATATCAAAACAATTACAATAAGTGCGGGTAAAATTCCTGTTGCTATAATTTTTGGTGGAAAGGTATTTGTGTTGGAATTGTAAGTATTATTTAGCGTAAGTGCTGCCTGTATTACCAACCAAAATGCTAGACAGAGGAAAATTGGTATTGCTTTTTTTCGTGTAAGGTTAGAATCTGAGTTTCTAATTGTCCAAATAAAAAGTAATAGGGTAGCAATTGTTGTTATTCCAAAAGCAAGCGAAATATAAGGCGGTAAATTTTGAATCATCTTCTTGTCTGTTGGATGTTTTGTATGGCCGGATAATGAAGCGTAATGTTTGTGGCTTTGTGAAGGTAAGACAAGTAAAGTGTAATCCTTAATTTTGGCTAAAATTAATTTAACCGATACTATTAAACTTTGCAATCAGCCCGCCTGACGCAAACGGCGAAGCGCTAATTAAGTTAAAACCTTTGTTGTGCTTTGGCCTTCTGTTTATAGATAAAGCGGTATTCCCTTGAATTCCTTTTCCAGTTTACTTTTAGTTTTTACAGGCAGTGCGTTGTTTTCTAAATGAATGTCGCCTAATGCTTTCATCGTAAAAAACGAATCTGGTAAATCTTTAAGTTTATTGTTGTTCATTGCAAAGCCGTGCAACTTCTTCAGATTGCCAAAATTAGCGGGCAGTGTCTCTATTTTATTGTCGCTCATGCCGAGATAGGTTAAATTGCTTAATTCAGCTAAACTATCTGGTAAAGCAGAAATTGAGTTCTCATCAAAATAGAGCCATGTTAACTTGTGCAGGTTTCCAATGGTTGAAGGCAATTTGGAAATCTTATTGTAGGAAAAATTTAAATGAACCAAGCCTGCACAATTTCCTATTGTTTCTGGTAATGTACTCAATTCATTGCTGTAAATTTCCAGGTGATATAAGTTTTTCAGTTGACCGATTGAAGTAGGAAGTTCTTTTAATTTGTTATTGGTACATGTAAATACCACCAGATTGCGCAAATTTCCAATGTTGGTAGGAAGTGTTGCTATTTTGTTCATGCCGAGGTTGAGGTGCGTTAGATTTTCCATTTTTAAAAACGACATTGGAATAGAAGATAAGTCGTTTGACTGCAGATCCAACGCTATTAAACTGTCGAGCTCGGGCAACCAATCGGGGATGTTTTTAATGGCATTGAATGATAAATCGAGGGATTTTAGGTTCGAGAACATTTTGATTTCTTCCGGAACCTGGGTTAACGATTGCGAAGACAAGTCTAAAATGACAACCTCTTTTGGTGATTTTATCGCTTCAGCAAGCGTGCTAAACACTTTATGACCCTTGATGTTTTTAGGTGCAACAGACATCGTAACTGAGTTGTCTGAATGAGAAAATGCTCCGTTATCATCTACGATTGCAAATCCAATATTATCAGTTTCTGTTTTTTCGGTTTTAGTTTTAGATGGTTCTAAACACCCTTGAAACAGAACGGCTATTGTTAAAAATAATATCAATGTTTTCATATTCCATTGTTCGGTTTACAATTCTTCGTTTAAGGCAAGACTCGGGGGCGTTGCATTCGGGCGGTAAATCCCAGTTTAAAGCACACAAACAAAACCAATGCCCGACAGTATCATCAATCAAAAAATTAAGTTTTAATTAGGGTTTTTCTCGCAAATGAAGCAATCGTGAAAGGTAAGCCATTAGTGGTTTTTTTATATTTCGGGTATTGCGATTTTTAGTTTTGATTGCTCCTCAAACTTTTTTTTCCAATCATTTCCGTACTTAGCTTTCATGATCACATTGTTTTTAGTGTTGATTTTTTTTACGCTATCTATTAGTTCACTTGTCACTTCGCAATCTGCAATACGTTTTAGGCCAAATCCAAACTTCTTTGTAGTTATTGAATCTTTATCTTCAACATAACCAGCCGGTGCTAATTCTCCATAAATTAAAAAAGTGGGGAGGGTTTGAGGTTGGGCCGTTTTTGTTTTCAAAATAATTTTGTTTCCATTTGATTGATTGCAAGCCGTAGCAGAAATTATAATCAAAGTAATTACAGAAATAATTTTGATGCTGTTCATAACTATACGTGTTATGGAACAAATCTATCCATCTTTTCAAAATCAAAAACCTAACCTTTATTATTCGCTGGCACAAGTTTATTATTTGCTGTTGTTTTAGAATTTTTAGCGCTAGGCTAGGATGGTCTCTTCCTATTTCTATTAATTTCCTCATCACCTTGTGAGATAAAGTAGTTAACATTTTATCGGTTTTAGCTGGCACAAGAATTGAATTAATGGGTGTAACACAAAATTGCTGAGATATTTTTACAGTTAGCTATTTTTTTAAACTTATGATTTAATTGCCTTGAGATTGTATGAAGGCAGTTGGATAATAGATTTGAAGTTGATGTTTTATTCACCTTGTGGAAGACAACGAGAGGAAGGTGTGTAATTTTTACCCATAACCACAATAAAATGGGGATTATTTTTTACCCTGTAATTGGGCTGAAGATTATGGTAATTGTGAGTAGTATAAATGCGTATTAATAAAATTAGCCTTTAAGATAAAGGCATTTACTTAAGATAATAATGAAAAAACTATTACTAATTGGATTCTTAATTTGCTTTTCGGCAAAAATCTGGGCACAGTCGTCCACTTACATTAATACGACATTTAATGTTAATGCTGGTGTGCCAGTTACCTGGTATGGCGATGTAACTTTTGGTCCGGAAGCGGTTGTTTACCTTGAAGATGGAGCTACGGCAATTTTCTACGGAAAAAATATGGTAGTAGATCCTGCAGCAAAGTTTATTTCACTTCCTAGCAATAATCAAACAGGTACGGGAGTAATTATTTTTAGGGCCGATAATCCATTACATGCGGGTTATCCCTTGCAACAAACCTTAAACGGTGGTTATACAAGTGGCATAAACCCATCGCTACCTAATATAGAAATTGATAACCCTTTGGGTGTATCTCTATTAGGCAACACCCGTATTACCAACACGGTAAACTTTAAAAGGGGCCATATTTATTTAAACAACTTTAACCTTGTGTTAGATAACGATGCCATTTTTGTTGCTACTGATGTATCAAAACACGTTGTTACAAACGGAACAGGTGTAATTGTAAAAGAAAGCGTAGCAACTGATGCCAGTTTTGCATTTCCAGTAAGTATTGCCGGATTTGATTACACACCAGCAACGGTAACTAACAAGGCGGGTACGAGAAATATAAATGTTCAGGTAAAAGACTATAATGCCAGCGCAGCGGTAGAAACTACTTTTGCTACAAGAGGTATGGATAGAACTTGGCAGATTAGTAGTAATTTGGCAGGTTTAGCTACTATTTCTTTACAACATAATACGGCTAATAATACCAATGGCGATAGAACCGACCAAAGTTTGTTTAAAAACGCTCAGGCCTATGTAACCCAACAGCAGTCTGCTGGTGTTTGGTCGCAAAGCTGTACCGGTGTTGACGGAGGTAGCCCTATAAGTGTAACCATTGGCAATAACCTAACGGTGCCGGAGGGTGAAGGTGTTACTGCTTATTTTACCAAACAGACTGTTACTTGTGCGGATTTAATGGTTTCTAAAACCGTTACAAATAATACACCTATACCAGGTGCTACAGTTACGTTTAGCATTGATGTAAAAAATCAAGGGTCTGGTGATGCAACAGGAGTTGTTGTTAACGATTTATTACAAAGTGGCTATACCTTTGTTAGTTCTACAGTTACAGCTGGAGCTTATAATGCCACTACTGGGGTTTGGACAATTGGCAACTTGGCTAATGGCGCAACAGCAAAATTAACGGTAACCGCTTTGGTGCGTGCTACCGGAAGCCACGTAAATACGGCTACTGTTTCTGGTAATGAAACTGATCCGGATCCGAGTAACAACTCATCTACAGTTACGCCGATTTTAGGTGCGTTGCAGGCAAATTTAGGTATTGTTAAAACAGCTAGCTCAATGTCGCCAGTTATAGGCTCTAACGTGGTGTTTACAATTGTTGCAAAAAATGCAGGGCCAAACGAGGCAACCAATGTTCGAGTAGTAGATTTGCTTCCTACAGGTTATACCTATGTTAGCTCTACTGTAAGCACAGGAAACTATAACAACACTACCGGTGTTTGGACTATAGGAACCGTTGCAAATGGCGCAAGTGCTACACTTACCGTTACTGCAACCGTAAACCAAACAGGTGTTTATGCAAATACTGCTACTATTAATGGAACAGAGCCAGATCCAGTTCCAGGCGACAATAGTTCGACGGTAACGCCTGTACCAAATGCAGCTATGGTTGATTTAAGCATTGTAAAGACTGCAGTATTAGCGGGAACCGCTATCGGCGAAACGTTCGATTACACGATTGAAGTTAAAAACAAAGGATTGTACCTAGCTACCGAAGTGGTTGCAACAGATATATTGCCTGCCGGCATTAGCTACGTAGATGTACAAACTAGTTTCGGTACGGCTAATTACAGTGCAGCTTCTAAAACCGTTACATGGAACATAGGAAGCTTGGCAGCTGGAGCGAGCGTAACCTTAACAATTAAGGTTAAAGCAGAATTAGCTGGTGTAGTAAAAAATACGGCTACCGTGGGTAGTAAAGAAACAGATTCGAATCCGGCAGATAATACTTCGACATTCGATAAGGAGATACTAGGCCTTAAAATTCCAAACGTTATTACACCAGACGGCGATGGTAAAAATGATGCCTTCGTGATCCAAGGCTTGCAAGCATATCCTCAAAATAATATGGTTATTTTTAACAGATGGGGTAATGAAGTGTGGCACAGTACCGGTTCTACTTATCAGAATAACTGGACTGGTGAAGGACTAAATGAAGGTACTTACTATTATATCTTAAAATTAAGAGATAATACAGGTACTTGGCAGGTGCTTAAAGGTTGGGTAACCTTATTAAAAGATTAATAATAGCCAAAATTTTAAATCTTTACATGCCCTCGAATTCAAATTCGAGGGCATTTTTATTGGCTTATTTTTAATTCCTTATGGCTTTTGGTAATTGTTTTTCGTAAAGCCTGTTAAAAGATATTTTTATTAAAGTTCGATTTGTGCAGAAGCAAGAAAAAAAGATGTTTTGACAGCTAAATTTTACGATTATTTCATTTGAAAAAGACAGTTTTATTTTCTGAAAGATTTGTAAGAAAAGTAATGTTTAAATGGTTGATTTGAGGAGTAGATTAGGATTGAGGAACCGACTACCCGTTGGTAGTTTAACCGCTTAAATACTTTGTTTGGATGTGGATTTTTGGGGATTATTTTGCCTGTTTTGTTTCCTTTGTTTCCTTTTTGCCGGCTTTTCGGAACAGCTTGACTTGAAATCCGCTTTACAATAGGATAACTTTTGGTGGTTTAAAGAATTCGGAATGTTGGCTGGTAAAAATCTCTTGTTAAAAAAAATATAATAACGGTATGTTCATTCTTATAAGTTTTAACATGGTTTTTTTCTGTAATAAAGAAATTTTGTATTTTGAGCGCCAACGTTACTTTAGCTTAAATCGTCTATTGTAATCGTTGCAAGAAATATAAAGATCTATTATTTAAGCAAAGATGATAGGGAAGTAGTTGATTAAAAAGGAGGGCATTGTTTTTGTTTTTTTGGATAGGTAGTTTTTAACAGTTCCGCTGTTTGCGAATTAGAAAAGATAAGCAATGCAGTTACTAAACGATTAACATGCCCAATACAACTTCTACTAATCTCCACCAAACCCACAAAAGAAACAACTTATACTTCTTAAATAAAACGCTCCGTCCTAAAAGTCGCTTTATCTTTGTTCTAGCTTTTTTATTGCTTCTAGTAACTAATGTTTTTGGACAAACCGGCGCTACTCATATCTACACAGATTACGGTGGTTTCTGGTCATCTGGTCAAGGCGCCATAAATCCAATTTTGCCAGATAATGATCACAATCTGTTGGCATTTAGGTATAAAAATATTGTTTATTCTACGGGGGTAAATAATGGTATATTGGGCGCAAATGGAATTTCATATTCTAATACTAAGTTTCAAGCATTTCCGGTAAAAAATATTCCATTGGCAAATGGCGGGAGTGTTTTTGCTGCCTATGGAAAATTACGAGATAATCTTCCTAATGCTATTGGCCCTGCACCATTTACGACACCACTGCAGATTTCGACAATTTTAACCAGCGGTATTAACGGGTTAAATATAGGTTCTGGAATAACGAATATTCCCTCCACTGCCGAAGCATTAACATTTAACTTTGGAGCTATAACTGACCCTACTCAAATAGGTGATGGTGTTCCGGACATTATTGTAAGCCAGATAGCCGCAGCTGGAGGAGCCGTAGATCAATTATATTTCGAAGATGGTTCAGGTAATAGGGTAGGTAACATTGTTTCCATTTCAATGGAGTCTTCGGGTGTGCCTGCTCTGGGTAATTGGACTATGGATTTCTATAATCCCGATGGAACAACAAGCACATCGCAGCCTTGTTGCAATCAAACCAGACCAATTAGATTGTGGGCGGCAGACGCTGCCGATTTTGGTATTACGCAAGCAAATTACAGTAGTGCATTAGTTTTAAGGTATAAGTTAAATGGTTCTAGCGATCCTGCTTTTTTAGCTTTTAATACAGCATTTATACAAATTGTTTCTGTTAACGATGATATAGCCTCTACTAACGAAAATACGCCCGTAAATATAAATGTGTTGGCGAATGATGAGCCCGCAACTGGGTTAAATCCCAATTCGATGACCATTACCCAACAACCAGCTAATGGTACAGTGAGTATAAATACGATTAATGGCGTTAGAATAATTACTTACACACCCAATCCCGGTTTTACAGGCACAGATACTTTTAGATATCAAGTTTGTAATAGTGCAACTGTTCCGCAATGCGATGATGCTTTGGTTACAGTTAACGTAGGTTCGGCGGATGTACAGATCGTAAAAACAGCCAATACATTAACACCTGCTGTAGGCGGTAATGTTATTTTTACCTTAACGGCGAGGAATAATGGACCAAATACGGCTAACAATGTAGTGGTACGAGATGTTTTGCCCGCTGGTTACGAATACGTTTCTACAACTGGAACCTATAATTCTACCACAAGTAATTGGGCAATAGGTGCTATGGCGAGTAATACCACAGCTAGCACTACAATTACTGCAAGGGTGAAAGAAACTGGCCCGTATGCAAATACTGCTACCATTTCTACCAGTACATTAGATGCGGTAGAAGCTAATAACACTTCTACGGTTACTCCAGTACCTGTTCTTTCTACCGATTTACAGGTAACGAAAACTGCGAGCTCATTAACACCTAATGTTGGTGCAAATGTTACATTTACTATAACCGCAAAAAATAATGGTCCGAGTAATGCTACAGGTGTTGTTGTTAACGACCTTTTGCCGTCAGGTTACACTATGCAATCATTTACGGCAGCGGGTGGAACAACTTATAACGCAACAAACGGCGTTTGGACAATTGGCAGTTTAACCGGTGGTGCTACTACCACGCCTTTGGTGCTAACGGTAATAGCAAGGGTAAATGCGATTGGGCCTTACGCAAATACGGCAAGTATTTCTGGTGCTCAAACAGATCCTGTTGCTAACAATAATTCGATCACTGTAACGCCTGTTCCTGTGGCTCAGGCAGATTTAGCTGTTTCTAAGTCCGTATCTCCTAGTGTTGCAGATGTAAATACAAATGTAGTTTTTACCATTGGTGTGGTTAATAATGGACCAAGCGCCGCCCAAAATGCTGTTATTAGAGATCAGTTGCCAAGTGGTTATGAATACGTGTCGCACACAGCAAGTGCTGGAACTTATACGAGCTCAAATGGCGAATGGACAATAGGTAACCTAGCAAATGCGGCTAGTGCAACATTAACGATAACCGCTAAAGTAAAACCTAGCGGTGTTTATTTAAACACGGCAACCACCCAGCCTATCAGTACTACGACGGCAGATCCGGTAAGTAGCAATAACACTGCTTCGGCTACACCAACAGTGGTGCCTATAACAGATTTAAAGGTTACTAAAACTGCGACAAAAGATATTTTAAATAATGCCGGAACCGTAAATCCTGGAGACATAGAAACTTTTATAATTACGGTAACGAATACTGGACCTTCAAATGCCACCAATATAGTTGCTACAGATCAGTTGCCGAGTGGTTATACATATTCATCTCATAATGCTACTGTTGGAAATTATGCGCCAGGAACTGGCTTATGGACTATACCGACTTTAGCTAATGGGGCAAGCGCAACGTTAACTATTAATGCTACAATTTTATCAACCGGAAATTATACCAATTCAGTTAAAATAGTTGGTACAGAAAAAGATCCTGACTTATCAAACAACGAAGCGTTTGCGCCTTCGCAAAATACTGCTGCAGATGTTCGCATAAGTAAAAATGTTAATAATGCTAGTCCTTACGTGGGCGATCTAGTTACGTTTACTTTAACAGCTACTAACGATGCAAGCAGTAGTAGCGACGCTACGCAGGTTACAATTGTTGATCAGTTGCCATCCGGATATGAGTTTAATTCATTTACTTCATCGGTAGGAACCTATAATCCGGTTAACGGAATATGGTATATAGGAAATTTAATAAAGGGAAATTCAGCTACGCTAAATATTGTTGCGAGAGTTAAGCCTAATGGCGATTATTTGAATACTACAAGCATAAGTGCAACACAATCAGACCCGGTACCGAGCAACAATAATGCAAATGTATTAACAACTCCTATCGCTAGCGCTGATTTAGTGGTGATAAAATCGTTGGACAATGCCTCCCTAAATAATGGCAATGCAGTGTTTACCATACGTGTAACGAATAATGGCGCCAGTACCGCTACCAATGTTACCATTAACGATGCGCTACCATCAGGTTACAACTACGTTTCTAATAGTGCAACAGCGGGTAGTTATGCTGCCGGGGTGTGGACGGTTGGTAATTTGGTTTCTGGTGCTTCTGCTACTTTAACCCTTACTTCGACCTTAAATTCGACAGGTAATTACGTAAATATTGCTACAGGTAATAGTATTACAAGAGACCCTAATACGGCAAATAATACTTCTTCGGCACAGCCTGCGCCATTGGCGCCAAATGGACCGGCTTCGCAAACATTTTGCGAAATTGAAGCCGCTACTGTAGCCAGATTAATTCCAAGTGGAGCAAATATAAAATGGTACGCAAATGCTACCGGTGGTAGTGCTTTAGCAAGTACAGTGGCATTGGTTAACAATACAAAATACTATGCTACGCAAACCATCGCAGGAGCTGAGAGCACAAACAGGTTGGAGGTAACCGTAACAATTACCCAAACGGCTGCTCCAACTACAGCATTAGCAACACAAACATTTTGTGAAATAGCGGCTGCTAAAATAAGCGATTTGGCCGTTACTGGAACCAACATAAAATGGTATACTGCGGCTACCGGAGGAACAGTTTTGCCAATTACAACGCCTTTGGTTAATAACACGGTTTATTACGCATCTCAAACTTTGAATGGTTGCGAAAGCAGAAATAGGCTTGCTATTACCGCTTTGGTTACGGTTACTGCCGCACCTACTGGAAGTGTATTGCAAAACTTCTGCGAACTAACTGCCGCTACTATTGCCAGCTTGCAAACCAACGCTACAGGTTTAGTGAAATGGTATGAGACAGCTACAAGTACCGTTCCGCTAGCATCAACAAGAGCGCTGGTTGACGGAGAAACCTATTACGCTAGCCAAACCCTGAGCGGTTGCGAGAGCGCATCACGTTTTGCGGTAAAGGTTAGTATAGCTATTGTTTCGCCACCAGCGGCTAATGCAACACAGCGTTTTTGCACCAGTGATGACGCAAAAGTGAGTAATTTAACGGCTTCAGGCAGTAGCATTGTTTGGTATGCAACAAGTGCCGGTGGCTCGCCTTTGGCGCCGAATACAAGTTTAGTAAGTGGCAGCACATATTATGCAAGCCAAATCGTTGATGGTTGCGAGAGTAAAAATAGAACTGCTGTAACAGTAAATATTAACCCAAATGCTACTGCGGTTGTAAGTGGTGGAGGGACGGTTTGCGAAGGAGCAACTTTACCGAAAGTTAGTATTGCTTTAACGGGTGTAGCTCCGTGGAATATAATTTACAGTAACGGCACAACAAATACCACTGTAACTAATATTAATGCGAGTCCCTACGTTATAAATGGGGCTGGAGCAGGTAATTATACGGTTGTTTCTTTAAGCGATGCAAATTGTGCAGGAACGTCAACAGGAAGTGCTACAGTTACTGTAAATGGCTTACCAACTGCCACTGTAAGTGGAGGTGGGGCAACTTGTGCCGGCTCACCGACATCAAATGTAAATATTAACTTAACCGGAACAGCACCTTTTAACTTTACGTATACTAACGGATCTACGACAGTAACAGAGACAACCAATTTATCAACTTTTGTTATTGCCAATGCAGCGGTTGGAAACTATTCAGTTACATCGATATCTGATGCGAGTGGTTGTGCCGGAACGGCGTCTGGTAGTGCAACTGTAAGTGTAAATGCTGTTCCCACTGCTACCATTAGTGGCGGAGGTATTTTCTGTTATACAGATCCAAGACCGAATATCATCATATCGTTAACGGGAACTGCACCTTGGAATTTTATTTATACTGTAAATGGAACTCCGACTACCGTAACCAATCATAATTCGAATGTTTTTACGATTTCGGCAGCTGCTGATGGTATCTATGCGGTAACTAATTTAAGTGATGCAAACTGCACCGGCGCAGGTTCATCTACAACCGTTAAAGTTTTAGAAATAAATGTACCGCAGGTTACGGTAATCAATCCGAATTGTAGTGATGGCAGTACTGGAAGTATTTTAGTTACATCACCATTAGATCCAACTTTACAATATTCAATCGATAATGGTGTTACATGGCAGTCAGATCCTTATTTCCCTGGTTTGCCACCATCGCCTAATTATAAGGTTTTAGCGAGGAAGGATTTATGTGTTGGTCCTAAATTAGATGTTACCATTAATCCTGCTTTGGGGCCTCCAATTATTTTATCAACTATTCAACCTAATTGTAATACGCCCACAGGAACAATCACGTTAGGGCAGAATGCTGATTTAATGTATTCTATTGATGGTGGCACTAGTTACGAAAGTAATCATATTTTTTCTGGTTTGGCACCTGGAACCTACCAAACCCGAGTTAAATCTTCTACAGGATGTTTAAGTGATGTTTTACCAGTTACTATTAATCCGCAACCGTCTACTCCACTTGCGCCAACTGTAACGGCTACAATAGAATATTGTATTGGAGCAACTGCTAATGTTTTAACAGCAACCGCAGACAGTGGAAATACATTACATTGGTATACTCAAGCAGTTGGTGGGGTAGCTAGTAATACTGCGCCAACACCGAGTAAAGCCGCTGTAGGCGAGGAATATTTTTATGTCAGCCAAGTTAATGCCAGCGGATGTGAAAGCCCGAGAAGTCAGATTAAAGTAACTACTGTTTCGCTTCCACCAGCTCCTGTAAGCGGAGGCGATCAGGATGTATGCGCAAGTAGCCCATTGCAAACGTTAACTGCTACGGCAACAACGGTAGCTGGCTCGGCAATCGAATGGTTTAGTGCGCCATCTGGCGGAAATCTGGTTACAAATCCGATTTTAAATACCATTGGTACTGTTACCTATTATGCAAGCGCAAAAACTTCATTAGGATGTGAGAGTTCATCTCGCACTGCGGTAAAATTAACTATTAACGAAATTCCTAATGCTCCATCAGGAAACAATCAAACAGTTTGTGCCGATCCGACTGTACAAACTTTAACCGCTATGGCAACAGTAGACGCCGGTAATAGCGTAGTTTGGTACGATGCGCCAAGCGGAGGGGATATTACTAATCCAACGCTTAACGCTGTAGGTTCTGTAACCTATTATGCTGTCGCGAAAAATGATGTTACGGGTTGCGAGAGTGCGACAAGAACTCCGATAACATTAACTATAAATGAAACTCCGTCTGCTCCAATAGCAAATAATCAAACAGAATGTGCTAGTTCTCCGTTGCAAACCTTAACGGCAAATGCAACGGTGCCTGTAGGCCATGAGGTTGTTTGGTATACTTTGGCGAGTGGTGGTACGGTGGTAACAAACCCTACGTTGAATGTTAGTGGTACGATAACGTATTATGCTGCTTCTAAAAATACCACAACTGGTTGTGAAAGCATCGAGAGAACTGCGGTCACTTTAACGCTAAGATTGCCATTGGCTTCAGGAACTATTGGTAGTAATCAGTCTCTATGTAGAATAGGAAATGGCTTGGTAAATCCAACTGCTTTAACTTTTACCACAGCGCCATCTGGTGGAAACAATACCTATACCTATGTTTGGCAGAGCTCTTTAGATAACTTCGCGACGGTTTTAGCTACAAATTTATCTGCTAATGCAAGTTATACTCCAGCTCCTATAAATGTTACAACTTTCTACAGGGTATTGATTACTTCTGGCGATTGCGGTACGGTAACTAGTAACACTGTAACTATAACTGTTCAAGATGTACCAACATTAGTGCTAGCTGGAAATGCTTCACAAAATTTATGTAGTAGCAATGCGATAAGCAATATCGTTTATACTTGGGGCGGTAGTGCAACTGGTGTATCTGTAAATAATTTGGCAGCTGGTTTAACAGCTAACGTTGATAATAATGCTAAAACGGTAACAATTATGGGCATTCCGACGGAAACAAAAACCTATACCATTACCACAACAGGTAATATTTTGTCGTGCGCAACGCAGGCTAGCTTAACAGGAACAATAACTGTTAACGATTTGCCGCCAGCGCCAGTAGCAGGTATTCCTCAAATAGAATGTGCTGCCACACCAATACAAACATTAACAGCAGTAGCAACTGCACCAGCCGGAAATACTGTTGTTTGGTATGATGCTGCGGTAAATGGAAATATTGTAGCAACGCCAACATTGAATACTGTAGGCGTAAAAAATTACTATGCGGCCTCTAAAAATACAGCTACAGGTTGCGAAAGTACCACACGTACCTTGGTTACTTTAAAGATTAATGAACTTCCATCGGCACCTTCCAGCGGAGGAGATCAGATACAATGTGCTACTTCAACTTTACAGGTTTTAACTGCTACTACTGCGCCGGTTCCAAATGGTTATAGTGTAATTTGGTATAGCTCGCCAACTGGCGGAACTCCGATTACACCTTCATTAAATTCGGTAGGTAGCATAACTTACTATGCCGCTACAAAAGACAACGATACTGGATGCGAAAGTCTGGAACGAACTGCCGTAAACTTAACCATTACTCCACGTAATATTGCAACTGCAATAACGGCAGAAAATAAGGAAATATGCGCAGGACAGAAGGTGATTTTAGAAGCAAGTTCAAGCTTAAGTAATCCAATTTATAGATGGTACAGCACAGCTGATTTAAGCACTGCTCCGATTTTTGTCGGAGAGAATTTTGAAACTCCAAACTTAAGCAACACTACGAAATATTATGTAACGGTTCAAAGTTTAGATGCGTGCGAAAATTTAGCGAACACGGCCAAAGAGGTAACGGTTACGGTAAATCCGCTACCAACAGCTGTAATTTCTGGTAACGTAACGGTTTGTCAGAATGCTGGTGATCAGACGATTACTTTTACTGGTGCGGGTGGAACTGCCCCGTATACTTTTACTTATAACATAGATGGAGGAACAAACCAAACTGTAGTTTCTACAAGCGACGTTGCAACTTTAATCCAATCATCGGCAAATGCCGGAACTTTTGTTTATAATTTGATAAGTGTTGAGGATGCAACTTCAACCAAGTGTTCAAATGTTCAAACTGGTTCGGTAACTGTAGTTGTAAATCCAGTTCCTAAGGGATATGACGATGCGGTAACGCTAGATTGTGCTGGGATATTAGCTTATGATTTACAGGCGAACGTAAATAATACAACAAACGGTGGCAATAATTTAGCTTCATCATTTACTTGGACGGTTAATTCAAATGCGAATGTAATGGGGGCTAATAGCGGAAATGGTACTTCAATAAATCAAACTTTATTTAACACGAGCAATACCGTTCAACAACTTGTTTATACGATAACACCAACTGCAACCGGTGCTGGTAATTGTACGGGAAATAGTTTTACGCTAACGGTAACCGTTCCGGTTTGTTCGTCAATTGCGATTTCGAAATCTGCTGATAAAGCCTCAATTTCGAAAGTGGGAGATGTAGTCAACTATACTATCGTAGTTGAAAATACGGGTAATGCAAGTCAAAATGGAGTAATTGTTAGCGATCCAATGCTAAGTGCTGTTGCCTTATCAAATCCAACAGGCGATAATGGTAACAATATTTTGGAAAAAGGAGAAACTTGGACTTATACCGGAAGCTATACGGTTTTGCAAAGCGATATAGACAATGATGGCAAACCAACAGTTAACAGCAAAATAATTCGCAATACTGCAACGGTTACTTCTACTGAAATAGCTTCAGCACAAAGTGCGAATGCAGATGTGAATATTACCGTTTCTCCGGAAATAACCTTAGTGAAAACTGGTGTTTTGGCTTTGGATGGAAATACAATTACCTATACGTTTTTAGTTAAAAATACAGGGAATGTAACTGTAAATAATTTAGCTATTAGTGATGCTAAAATAAATTCTCCAATTGTATTAGGTTCTGGTACACTTGCGCCGGGTGCTACAACTACGGCTAGTGCAAATTATATTATTTCGCAAAGTGAAAAAGAATTCGGTTCGGTGAGTAATACGGCAACATTATCTGGCAAAACTCTTTCTGGCGTTGATGTAAGTGATGTTTCTGGTACAGCCGAAAATAACGACAATCCTACAATTGTAAATACCGGCGTCTTGGCAATTGATGACAAAGGTTCTGCAAATGGCTTTACCGGTGGCGAAGCAGTTGCAAACGTATTGGCAAACGATGCCTACAACGGAACTCCTGCAACCTTGGCGAACGTAAATCTTTCGCAGGTTTCTACAACCAATACCAACGTAACGCTTGATCCTTTAACCGGAAAAGTTAACGTTGAACCAAACACGCCTCTGGAACTTATACGGTAGAATACCGAATTGAGGATAAATTAAATCCTGGGCAGTTTAAAACAGCGAGCGTAACGGTTACGGTTGATGCACCTGCAATTGTCGCGGTAGCGGATAGCGGTTCTGCAAATGGTTTTACCGGTGGCGAAGCAGTTGCGAACGTATTGGTAAACGATACCTATAATGGAATTCCT
>Ga0160457_1000380_pt1 | contig 23779 bp, 23 predicted proteins | sample HID1972M_E6MG_FD_108242 | JGI IMG/M metagenome (GOLD analysis project Ga0160457, IMG submission 108242) | Enriched pill bug-associated microbial communities from UW Madison campus, WI, USA - HID1972M_E6 MG | ecosystem: Host-associated > Arthropoda: Insects > Digestive system > Unclassified ... | reverse complement strand
GGAAGCTGCAGATTCAGCGGAAGTTATAGTGAATTTTGCAGGATTACTGGAAAAAGTAGCGCTGATCAGTCCGGAACTGCGTGTCCGTTTTTCTACTTCCCACCCCAAAGACATTACCGACGAAGTCTTATATACCATTAAAAAGTATGATAACATCTGTAACAATATCCACCTGCCTGTACAATCTGGCAGCAGCAGGGTACTTGACCTGATGAACCGTACCTATACACGTGAATGGTATATGAACAGGATTGACGCGATCAGGAACATTATTCCGGATTGTGCAATTTCTACGGATATTATTGCCGGTTTTTGCACGGAGACTGAAGAAGAGCACCAGGAGACCCTGAGTATGATGGACTATGTGGGGTATGATTTTGCTTTCACTTTCAGCTATTCAGAGCGGCCGGGAACTTTGGCGGCCAGGAAACTGGAAGACGATATTCCCGAAGAAGTAAAAAAACGCCGCTTACAGGAAATATTGCTGAAACAACAGGTTTCATCATTAAACAGGTTACAGCAATTTGTCGGCAAAACAGTAAAGATCCTTGTAGAAGGGTTCTCTAAAAAATCTGATAAAGATTTATGCGGAAGAAATGACCAGAATGCCATGATCGTATTTCCGGCAGCAGAAAATATTAAACCCGGGCAATATGTAAATGTTGTTATCGAGCGTTGTACTTCAGCGACTTTATTAGGAAGAATTGCAGATTAAAAACCAGATTTAAACAAGATTATTTTGGATGTACAGGATATAAAAAACCGGTTTGGTATTATTGGTGGTTCCCCGCTTTTAAACAGGGCCATCGATATAGCAAGACAGGTGGCACCGACCGATATGTCGGTGTTGATTACCGGCGAGAGCGGTAGCGGTAAAGAAGTTTTCTCTCATATCATTCATCAGTTGAGCACCCGTAAACACGGAGCTTTTATTGCTGTAAACTGCGGTGCCATACCGGAAGGCACGATAGACTCGGAACTGTTCGGGCATGAGAAAGGCTCATTTACTGGTGCTCATGAAGCACGTAAAGGTTATTTTGAAGTTGCCAATGGCGGAACGATTTTCCTTGATGAGGTGGCTGAGTTACCTTTAGGCACACAAGCGCGTTTATTACGGATACTGGAAAGCGGGGAATACCTGCGTGTAGGTTCTTCTAAAGTACAAAAGACAGATGTGCGCATTATTGCGGCCACAAATGTGGATGTGTATAACAGGGTAAAATCAGGTAAATTCCGCGAAGACTTATATTACCGTTTAAATACGGTGCCTTTGCGTATTCCGGCCCTGCATGAAAGAAAAGAAGATATCTATTTGTTATTCAGAAAGTTTTCTGCTGATTTCAGTGATAAATACCGGAGCCCGGGGATCCATCTTGAACCGGATGCGGTACAGTTGCTGACCAATTACAGCTGGCCGGGTAATGTGAGACAGCTCAAAAATATTGCTGAGCAGGTATGTGTGCTGGAAAAAGACCGGAATGTATCCGCAAATGCGTTATTGAATTATATCCCGAATGAAGGGGGCAGTAACCTGCCTATGGCCATTAACGGAAATAACAAGGAAGATTTTTCGGAGAGGGATATTCTTTATAAGGTACTTTTTGACATGAAAAAAGACATGATGGACCTGAAAAAGCTGGTGGCGGAAATTATCCAGAGCGGAGGCAATACCTCGCATATTATGGCCGAGAACCCACACTATATCAACCAGCTTTACCAGGAGATTGATCAGAAGCCCAACCATGATTCCACGCTGACCATTAAGAACCCTTTACAGAATGCTCCTGTGGAGTATAATTATGCGCATGACGCGGAGGAAGTTGAAGAATCCCTTTCTTTAGTGGACAAAGAATCAGATCTGATCAAAAAAGCTTTAAAGAAACATAAGGGCAAACGCAAATTCGCTGCCCAGGAGCTGGGTATTTCTGAACGTACGTTATATAGAAAAATTAAAGAACTGAACTTAAATTAGTAATGAAGAAGATCTTGTTATTGTTGTTGCTTGCTCCTGTTGCGCTCCTGAATTCCTGTTCTGTAAAACTTAGCGGCGCTTCTATTCCCGCGGATATGAAAACCGTGAATGTCCTGTTTTTCGAGAACAATGCCCCCCTGGTTATCCCGACTTTAAGCCAGGATTTCACTGAGGCGCTGAAAACACGTATCCGTAACCAGACAAGTTTAAACATTGTACAGAATGGAGCAGATGCAACATTTGAAGGCCGTATTACAGGATATGATATCAGGCCTATTGCCCTGCAGGACAACAACAGGCCGAGTGCGGGGGGAAACAGGTTAACCATTAAAGTAACTGTAAAGTATACCAATAACCTGAATACCAAACAGAGTTTCGAAGAGCCATTTGAGCGTTTTAAGGATTTCAACATAGCCAGCCAGAGCCTGCAGAGTGTTCAGGCACAGCTGATCAGGGATATTAATATGCAGCTTACTGAAGATATCTTCAACAGGGCATTTGCGCAATGGTAGTAAGGGTTAGACAAAATGAATTTCAATCATTAACTTAGCAACGTGGAGCTGGATAAAGATATTAAACAACACCTGGCAGATTTGCTTGCGGCGCCCTATCGGGTATCACTGCAGGATACAGCAATGTTAAAAGACTTGTTGCAGGAATACCCTTATTATCAACCCCTGCATTTACTCCTTGCAAAAGCGAACACGCATGGCGAAGCCGAAAATGAGGCACTCGCAAAGGCCGCTTTATATACCAATGGTCAGTTATTGCATAATTTTATTTTCAAACTACAGGACCCGCAGCCTGATTTCAATATTGTCAGTCAGCCTGCTGAAATCCTGGAAGAAATGCCGGTAGCCGATGAACAGGAAACTTTTGAGGAAATTGCTGAGGTAGGCCCGGCTGATTCTTATCAGGTGCCGCCAGTAGAGGAAGAAGAGGTTTTCGAAGAAATTGCAGAAGTTGACTTATCCGGTTACCGCCCGTTCAGGAATTCGGACCAATTGGCGGAAGAACCTGAAGACAAAACGCCTGAGACAGAGCAGCAGGATGTACCCAGGTCTTCACTGGAAGACGATTTTGTATTTGAGAGCATCGCCTCAACAGATTTCTTTGCCTTTGAGAAGAACTTCGACATAGATCATATTGCTGAAAACCAGCAGGCGACTGAAACGGCTGCCGCGCGCGCAGACACAGTACATCAGGAAGAAAAAAAGACAGGTACCAGTCAGATGAGCAATTATCATGACGAGAAATTACCTTATACTTTCTTATGGTGGCTGGCTAAAACACGCAAAGAATACCAGACGGTCTTCCAGCCCTATGCTGTTCCGCGGAAAGAACAGGAACAGGAACTGCAGCAGCAATATGTAGAGCATATTTTCCATGTACAAAGTCACCTTACCGGTAATGAAGGATTGCTGGAAAATTCCGGTCATCCGAAACCTGTAACCAAGGATTTTGAAATCATAGAGAATTTTATCCGGAAAGATCCGCAGATCACACCGCCAAAGGCGGAGCAGATCGATAACGAAAACAAGGCGAAGAAAAGTGCAGAGGACCATAACGACCTGGTTTCTGAAACGCTGGCCAACATATACATAGAACAAATGCTCTATGAAAAGGCTATAGATACTTATCAAAAATTAAGTTTGAAGTTTCCGGAAAAAAGCCGTTACTTTGCCGACCTTATCCAATCTATAGAAAAGAAAATTTAACCATTTAACATACTATGCTTTTTTTAATTATTTTATTAGTCATTATTTGTGTTGCACTGGGGTTGTTTGTTTTAATACAAAATCCTAAAGGCGGTGGCCTGGCAACAGGCGGATCGGGCAGCAATATGTTCGGTGTGCAGCGCACGGGAGATGTTTTAGAAAAAGGCACCTGGGTACTTTTAACACTGGTCGTAGTCATTTCACTTGCAGTGACCACAATTGCAAAAACAGGCGGATCTGCTACTGGCGGCGGTGATTCCAAAATACAGCAGCAGCTGGACAAAACGCCGACGCCTTCTCCAATAGGCGGCGGGGCTACAACACCGGTTACTCCTCCTCCTCCGGTAACCTCCGATACGACAAAAAAATAAGCTCAGGCTTTAATCAAATAAAAAATGAAACCCGTTAAGAGATGATCTTGACGGGTTTCATTTTTTCCGCCCTGCCAGTCTGACACGAATTTACATGCACTGATTCTATTAGCTGACAGGCCTGTGTAAATTTGTCAAGCAAAACGTCCTTGGCATAAAAACTGTTACATGGCTTTATGTTAATCTTACTATTTATACGTTAACCTTTAAATTAAAAAACAATAACAAGTTATGGCTTTAAACATTAAACCCATTGCAGATAGAGTAGTTGTTGAAGCTGCTCCTGCCGAAGAAAAAACTGCTTCGGGTATTTACATCCCGGATACAGCTAAAGAAAAACCTCAGCAAGGAACAGTAGTTGCAGTTGGCCCAGGTAAATTTGCCGAGTTAACAGGAAATCTTGTACCATTGAGTGTTAAAGTTGGCGATGTAGTTTTATACGGCAAATACGGTGGCACTGAGATTACTTATGAAGGTAAAGAGTATCTGATTATGCGTGAAACTGATCTTTACGCAGTCCTTTAATCGCTGGAAACCCAGCAGTCCAAATCAATAACTAAAAACAACATTTTATTAAAATGGCAAAACAGGTAAAATATAATGTAGAAGCGCGTGACGCCCTGAAAAGAGGTGTTGATACTTTAGCTAATGCAGTAAAAGTAACTTTAGGTCCAAAAGGACGTAATGTAATTATCGATAAAAAATTCGGTTCACCTTCGATTACTAAAGATGGTGTTACTGTGGCTAAAGAAATTGAGCTGAAAGACCCGATTGAAAATATGGGTGCCCAGATGGTGAAAGAAGTGGCTTCCAAAACTGCAGATATTGCAGGTGACGGAACAACGACTGCTACTGTCCTTGCTCAGGCAATTGTTACTGCCGGAATTAAAAACGTTGCAGCCGGTGCGAATCCTATGGATTTAAAACGTGGTATTGACAAAGCTGTAACTGCCATCGTAGAAAACTTAAAAGCCCAGTCTCAAACAGTTGGTGAAGACAATAACAAAATCAAACAGGTTGCTTCTATTTCAGCAAACAATGACGAAGTTATCGGTTCACTGATCGCAGAAGCGATGAGCAAAGTTGGTAAAGATGGTGTAATTACTGTTGAAGAAGCAAAAGGTACTGAAACTGAAGTAAAAACTGTTGAAGGTATGCAATTTGACCGTGGCTATCTTTCTCCTTACTTCGTGACCAATGCAGATAAAATGGAAGCGGAATTAGAAAACCCTTACATTCTGATCTACGACAAAAAAATCAGCAACATGAAAGAATTGCTGCCGATTTTAGAGAAACAGGTGCAGACAGGTAAACCTTTGCTGATTATCGCTGAAGATTTAGATGGTGAAGCTTTGGCTACTTTGGTAGTGAACAAGATCCGTGGTTCCCTGAAAGTGGTTGCTGTTAAAGCACCAGGATTCGGCGACCGCAGAAAAGCGATGCTGGAAGATTTAGCTATCTTAACAGGTGGTACTGTAATTTCTGAAGAAAGAGGTTATAAATTAGAAAACGCTGACCTTACTTATTTAGGTACTGCTGAGAAAGTTGTTGTCGATAAAGACAATACCACTGTAATCAATGGCGCCGGTTCTTCTGATGACATCAAGGCACGCGTTAACCAGATCAAAGCTCAGATTGAGACGACTACATCTGATTACGATAAAGAAAAATTACAGGAACGTCTGGCTAAGTTAGCCGGTGGTGTTGCTGTCCTTTATGTAGGTGCTGCTTCTGAAGTAGAAATGAAAGAGAAAAAAGACCGTGTTGACGATGCTTTACATGCAACCCGTGCTGCGGTTGAAGAAGGTATCGTTGCAGGTGGCGGTGTCGCTTTCATCCGTGCTATCGAAGCATTAGAAGGCATGAAAGGTGAAAACGATGATGAAACTACAGGTATCGCTATCGTTAAACGTGCAATTGAGGAGCCTTTACGTCAGATCTGCCAGAATGCAGGTATTGAAGGTTCTATCGTTGTGCAGAAAGTAAAAGAAGGTACAGCTGATTTCGGTTACAATGCCCGTACTGATGTTTATGAAAACTTAATCAGTGCAGGTGTTATCGATCCAACTAAAGTTGGCCGTGTAGCTTTGGAAAATGCAGCCTCTATTGCAGCGATGTTATTAACTACAGAATGTGTATTAGCAGATGACCCTGATGATAACGCAGCTGGTCCTGCTATGCCTCCTATGGGCGGCGGCGGCATGGGTGGAATGATGTAAGTCAAAACCCTTGTTTAACAGATAATTAAAAGCCTGCTTATTATAGCAGGCTTTTATTTTTTATGACGGATTGCGCGGTTACAATTGCTGTCAGCATGGCCATCTGCCGGTAATTTTTCCTTATATTTATCCAACCGACCACAAGGGAACACAGGATCACCAGAGGTTTGTAGACCATATGCTGAAAGACGAGAAAATACTTGAATTCCATTTTTAACTCCCCTTTATTCTGTTTAAACTATTTAGCTTTGTACCATGCACAGAGAACAAATCTCAGTATTCGATATTTTTAAGATTGGCATTGGCCCTTCCAGTTCACATACCTTAGGCCCCTGGCGGGCCGCACAGCAGTTTACAGCTGCTTTAACCCGTAACAATTATTTACATGAGGTAGAACAGGTTAAAGTGCTTTTATATGGTTCTCTGGCTAAAACCGGTATAGGACACGGTACTGATGTCGCGATTTTACTAGGTATGGCGGGAGCTGATCCTGTGACGTTTGACGTGGGTGCAATAGACGGTACCATTTCAGCTATTAAAGATAAACACCAGTTGTTACTGGCAGGAACGGCAGCTATCTCTTTTAACTATGCTGAAGATATTGTGTTTTTATATCACGAGAGCCTGCCTTTTCACCCTAATGCAGTGACTTTCCAGGCTTTCCTGAAAACAGGAAAGGCATTTTCGGAAACTTATTACTCGGTGGGTGGCGGCTTCGTTGTGAAAGAAGGTGAAAAGAACAGCCATAAAGAGCAGGTAGAATTACCTTTTCCTGTGGAAACCGCGGGCGATCTGTTGCACTGGTGTCTGACTACGGGTTTAAAAGTTTCTGAGGTAGTAATGGAAAATGAACTGGCCTGGCGTACTGAGGAAGAAACCAGAGCCGGCATTCTGCAGCATTTTAAGGTGATGAGAGAATGTACTTTCCGCGGCTGTCATACTGCGGGGTTTTTACCTGGTGGTTTAAATGTAGGCCGCCGTGCTGCAGCATTAAATAAAAAGCTGACCGCCAACAGGCCTTATACAGACTATGAAAGCTGGATTGAGGCTATAAGGGCAGGCGGTAACAGCTTTAACTATACATTAGACTGGGTAAGCTGTTTTGCTTTGGCGGTGAATGAAGAAAATGCCTCTTTCGGCCGGGTAGTGACTGCTCCGACAAACGGGGCTGCAGGGGTTATTCCTGCGGTCCTGCAATATTATACTACTTTTTGCGATGGTTTCCATGATGACAAAATAATCCAGTTTATTACCTGCGCATCGGAAATAGGTAGTATTTTCAAAAAAGGGGCTACTATATCTGCAGCAATGGGTGGCTGTCAGGCAGAAATAGGTGTTTCTTCTGCAATGGCAGCGGCCGCGCTGACCGAGTGCCTGGGCGGATCCCAGCGACAGGTGATGATGGCCGCAGAGATTGCTATGGAGCATCATTTAGGTTTAACCTGCGACCCGATAGGTGGCCTGGTACAGATTCCATGCATTGAGAGAAACACCATGGGTGCTATTAAAGCAATCACGGCAAGTCAGCTTGCGCTGCAAAGTAACCCGGATAAAGCTAAAGTAAGTCTGGGCGCGGTGGTGAATACCATGTGGGAAACTGCACTGGATATGAACTCCAAATACAAGGAAACTTCTGACGGCGGGCTCGCAACAAATATTCCAATCAGTTTACCTGAGTGCTAATGCCTTAATTATTGCCGGAGCAATAGCCGCTGCCCATTCTCCATACATTTTACCTGAAGGGTGCAGGCCATCGGCCGCGACCAGTGTATTATCATTCAGTGCATTTCTGGATGCCGGTGTGATGTCTGTGTAGCTGACTGCTGCTTTCCCTGTTTCTTCTTTGTTTATCGTATTAAAGGTGTCAATCTCTCTGGCTATATTTTCCTGTCCCCTGCCGCTTTGTTCACCAAAAGGGGTGGCCCCCCAATCGGGTATGGAAATCACAAAAACATGTGCTGCATTGCCTCCAGCAAATGCGATTGCAGTTTGCAGCAGTTCCCTGAATTCTGTCCGGTAAGTATCCGGTGAATTACCCCTGTACTGGTTATTCACCCCGATCAGCAGCGTAACTATATCGTATGTGGAATGAAGTGCTGCCGATTGAATAGCAGTTTGCAGTTCAGCTGTAGTCCATCCGGTTTGGGCGATGATCTTTGGCTTTGCAATCATCCCCCCCTGCGCGTTTAATGTGTTAACCAGCTGATAAGGGAAACTTTGTTCCTGCGTTACTGCTTCCCCTATCGTATAAGAATCGCCCAGTGCCAGATAGCTCAGCTGGCCGGCAGGTATTTCTGTTTCAGGTGTATTGGTTATGTTCATCTCCTTACTTTTCGCGCAACCCGCTAAAGATATCAACAATATGAGGCTTAAGGTAATCTTCATGAAGTAATTTACGAAAGAAGGCTTACGGCGGATGTGAGGATCCAGCAGAATGAGAGAAATCAAGCGGTGAAGACTCCTTCTATGAGCTTGCGTTTTGTTTATACGGATATTAATAATACCGCATATTTCTCTATTCGATACGAGCACAAGGCTACGTTCAAGATTACCAAAATGCTTGTATGTTCTTCAGCGAACGTGGAAATATTTCCAAAGGGGAACTCGCTTCCAAATTTAAACAGTTGATTTGGATAGTGGGCAGAGAAAAAAACATGCGCGGGATAATTCTGGAAAACCTAAATCTCGAAGCGGAAAGCCTTGACAAGATGTCTGTTTCAATAGTAATTGCGGGCGGAACCCTGACTAAACAAAAAGATGCGCTCCATAAAGCATATTTAGCAAAAAACAAAGAAATGATCAGGTTTATTAAGACTTATCCCGATTCTCCGGTAAGTTTCGATGCAGTAAGTCAAATAAGTCAGCCGGTGCCAATATTGCAGAGAGACAGGCTCGAAAGTCTGTAGGGCTCTCCGTTAGAGCTTTATAATGCGCTTTCTGAAAGATTAAGAAGCAGCCAAAAGGGACAAGAGTTAAAACGAGTAATTGACCAGGGTGATGATAACGCTGATCATGAAGAAGACCTTAATTACAGTTCTGCTGCTGAATAGCTTTCTTAACTTATCTGCGCAGCAGAAAAAACCGGAGAAGATGTTCTTAAACGCGGATTTAATAACCATTCTGACTTTGTAATAAAGATCACAGATATGGATAGAGAAGTTAAACGTCAAAAAATGCAGTTGGATAGTTTGCTGATAAACGTAAGTTATGAAAATAAAAAGATAGCCGATGTAGAAAATAGAATCAGTGTATTGCGCGATTCAGTTGAAAATGGGATCGATGAAAATATCTATAGAAAATGTATTCTTGCAAATTTAAATTCATCCATAGCTTTGTACGCACTTTGTATGTATGCAGAGCGGCCATATGAAAATCAACGGATCAAATCAGAACCGGAAGAAATACAGAAACTATTTAACAAGCTTCATCCAGATATACAAAAAATGCCGTCAGCGGTAATTTTGCATCATAAATTGATCCTTAGTAAGCAAATGGTGAAAGGAAAGATATTTAGAGACATTACTTTACCGGATACGGCCGGCCGTATGGTTACAATAAGCAGTTTTAAGGGAAAGTACGTGTTGGTTGTTTTCTGGGCAAGTTGGTGCATGCCTTGCAGACAGGAAAATCCGGAATTGATTAGGACGTTTAAGAAATTTAAAGAGACGGGATTCCAGATAGTCGGTATCACAACGGATCAGATGCGTTCTAAGAATGAATGCCTAAGGGCCATTAAACAAGACCATATAAATCTATGGCCTCAGCTAAGTGATTTTAATAACCTGGCACAAAACAGCTATGGTATCAGATTTATACCGGCAAATTACTTAATAGACCCGAAAGGAATAATTATTGCAAAGGATTTAAAAGGAGAAGAATTAGAGAAGGAATTAGAAAAATATTTGAATACTCGCGACCCTGAACCAAACTGAAAAGATATTAGCTCGCTAAGAGGCAGTTCCAAACCTCATGAGCCGATTAAATATTAAACCGGCTCAAAGTTTAATTATATTTGAGCCGAATAAGTAATCTAACCGGCTCATTATGTATAATTGGCAGCTTCCGGAGTGGCCTGATTTCATCTATGAAATACAGGAGATCCAACCCTTAATCTTAGCGTTTGCGCAAGCAACCGGTGAGGCGAGCGGTGTGATTCAAGGGCTATCTGATGACTTAAAATATGAAACTATGCTGCAGCTTATGCTGTCGGAAGCGCTTAAAACCTCCGAAATTGAAGGAGAATATATCAGCCGGGAGGATGTCATCTCGTCTATCCGGAATAATCTGGGACTGAATGAAACGCCAGTTAATGTCAAAGATCAACGGGCTGAAGGGGTGGCGCAATTGATGCTGGAAGTGCGAAAATCATTTGACCGTCCATTGAGTTTAGCTATGCTTCAGACCTGGCATAGTAAGTTGATGGCCAGTGCAAAAAATATTGATCCAGGAGAATGGCGAAAGGGATCAGCACCTATGCAGATCGTTTCAGGTACATACGGACGAGAGGTAATACACTATGAAGCTCCCCCATCCGCTGAAGTTCTCAAGGAAATGGAACAGTTCGTTCAATGGTATAATAAGGCCGCCTTTCCATTGACAGGGGAGGTTGCCGAAGCCGTACTCAAATCAGCTGTGGCGCACTTGTATTTTGAGTCCATCCATCCGTTTGAAGACGGCAATGGCCGTATTGGTCGTGCCATAGCGGAGAAAGCATTGTCACAATCGCTGGGACGACCTGTTATGCTAAGCCTTTCAAAAATTATTGAACGAAATAAAACTGCCTATTATGCTGCATTAAAGGAAGCGCAGCGGTCATCGAAAATTACCGCCTGGATTAATTATTTCGCTACCGTAATTTTGGAAGCCCAGCAGGATGCAAAGGCCATGGTGCAGTTTACTTTGAAGAAAACACAATTTTTCGACCGATATAAGCATCAGCTCAATGAGCGACAATTGAAAGTGGTCAATAAAATGTTGGAAAAAGGCACCGATGGATTTGAAGGCGGAATGACTGCCAGAAAATATATTAGCATCAACAAAACTTCTAAAGCAACCGCAACCCGTGATTTACAAGAACTTTACGAAATGGGAGTCTTTAAGCAAGAAGGAGCGGGAAGGTCCGTAAGCTATCAATTGAATTTAGTTTAATTTTATCTTAATACAGTTCCATCTGAAATAACTTCGCGATATGGCCTTTCAGCACATCTTTCAGCACCGCCATATCTACTTCATGCCCGAGTTCGCGCTGCATTGAAGTCACATCTTTATCGTCTATTCCGCAGGGAACGATATGTTTAAAATAACCGAGGTCTGTATTGACGTTGAAAGCAAAACCATGCATGGTTACCCAGCGGCTGCACCTTACGCCGAGCGCACAGATTTTCCTGGCCTTTTCGTTATCGGCATCCAGCCATACACCTGTATAACCGGGATACCTTCCGGCAGGAATACCGTAATCATTTAAGGTAAGAATAACAGCTTCTTCCAAGGTCCTTAGGTATAGATGGATATCTGTAAAAAAATTATCAAGGTCCAGGATAGGGTAACCTACCAGCTGGCCGGGACCATGGTAAGTGATATCGCCGCCCCGGTTAATCTTATAATAGCGGGCCTTCTTTTCTTCCAGTCCTTTTTCATCGAGCAGCAGGTTTTCAGGATGGCCGCTCTTTCCCAGGGTATATACATGCGGATGTTCACAGAATACCAGAAAATTTGGGGTCTCTTCTTCTGTTCCGTGCGTGCGGTTATTGGTTTTAACAGCAACAGTGCTGCTGAAAACAAGTTCCTGCCGGTCCCATGCTTCCTGATAGTCCAGCTGTCCCCAATCTGCAAATTTTACCCTTTTATTCATCTCGCTAAAAATTAAGCCACTACATATCCCAGCATATATCCCGTTATGGTATTAAAATAATTGACGGTCAGGTTTCTTGTCCCCCCGGGCAAATCTACGATGACATTCAGCAGGCCGTCGTTCTTTAATTCGAATGGCTGGATATGGATATCTCTTTTGAATTCTAAACCCTTTTTGCCATACCATTTATAGACAGCTTCTTTTACACACCAGCAAACGTACAATCCTTCAGTATTGTCTTTCACCTGCAGCTGTGCCAGTTCAGGCGGAGAAAGAAATTTTTGCTGTATACGGTGGATCTTGGTTTTGATCAGCTCAATATCCACTCCGACACTTTTCTCCTTTCCGATGATTACTGCGGCATAATCATACGAATGGCTCAAAGAAATGTGGTAAGCGGAATTAACCAGATAGGGTTTGCCGTGTTCATCCATCCGGCAGTCTATGTAATCGGATGTGTTCAGCATCCTGCGTAAAAGCAGGCGGGTACTTAGCCAGTGCAGCAAGCGTTTGCCATTATTCAGAGAGGCAACAAAATCCAGTTCATGCTGTTTTAGCTGCAGGCCGGAAAGCAATTCCTCTTCCTTCTCCTCGATCTTCCATACGCCAAGTATGGTTTGACCGTCAATATCTTTATTATAGATTACTGGCATCCCTATTTTAAAAAATCAATGCAAAAGTATCTTAAAATAATCATAATTTCGTCCAAAGACTTAACAAATGATACTTACCGATAAACGTATTTTAGAAGAAATTGACAGAGGAACGATAATTATTGAGCCCTTTAAACCAGAGTGTTTGGGCACAAACTCTTATGATGTCCATCTGGGTAAGTATCTGGCTACTTATACGGACAGGGTATTGGATGCAAAAGCACATAATAAGATCAAACACTTTGAGATACCAAAAGATGGTTTTGTATTGGAGCCCGGCACACTTTACCTGGGTGTAACGCTTGAATATACAGAAACTCATGCCCATGTCCCATTCCTGGAAGGAAAGTCGAGCACCGGACGTTTGGGTATTGACATCCATGCAACGGCAGGAAAAGGCGATGTAGGTTTCTGCAATACCTGGACACTGGAGATCTCCTGTGCACAGCCGGTCAGAATTTATGCGGGTATGCCCATCGGACAGTTGATCTATTTTGTTGTAGAAGGCAGTATTGAAACGATGTATAATGCCAAGAGCAATGCGAAGTATAACAATAAAACGACAAAGCCGGTGGAAAGCATGATGTGGAAGAATAACTTCTGAAACCTGCATTAATCTGTAGCTTTTGCGCCTTAATTTGCTTATATTGAGGTTTTATTTCTTACGCTGTAGCTATGAAAACCAAGTTTCTGATCGCATTGCTGCTCTTGCTGGTATGTACCTGTTTCTATGCCTTCCGCATGGCAGAGGACCCCTTTGAGACCCTGCTGAAAAAACTGACCGCTTATAACGAAGAAAATCCGCAGGAAAAAGTTCATCTTCATCTCGACAAACCTTATTATGCAATAGGCGATGATATCTGGTTTAAAGCTTATGTCGTTGACAATGCGACCAACCGGCTTTCTGCCATCAGTTCTGCTTTATATGTTGAGCTGATCAACGAAAATGATTCTGTAAAAAAACAAATCAAACTACCGCTGCTTTCAGGGCTTACCTGGGGCGATTTTAAATTATCTGATACTTTGCCGGAAGGAAATTACCGGATCAGGGCCTATACCCAATGGATGAGAAATGCCGGACCGGATTATTTTTTTGATAAAACAATTAAAATCGGAAATGCCTGGGCAAATGATGTATTTACCCATGCTGTTTATTCCTTTAGCAGGAAAAACAATGATGAACAGGTAAATGCTGTGATCAGCTTTACCGATAAACAAGGAAAGCCTTATACGGAACAGCAGGTTACTTATGAAGTCCAGCTGAAAGACAAGGTAGTTGAGAGGGGAAAGGCGCTGACCAATGCGCAGGGTGAAGCTATGTTATCATTCGTCAATACGCAGAAAGGCAGTCCGGTATCCGGTAAAATTACGGCAACGCTTACCTTAGCCGGTAAACAGAAAGTAATTAAGATTATACCTGTGCGTGCCACGTCTTCTGCGGTATCCGTACAGTTCTTTCCTGAAGGGGGCAGCCTGGTGGAGAACCTGCCTTCAAAAACAGGTATCAAAGCGGTTAACGCATACGGACTTGGAGAAGATGTAACGGGTATACTGGTAGACAACGAGGGAAACGAGGTACTGAATTTTGCGACTTCTAACCTGGGAATGGGCAATTTTGTAATGACGCCCCTCCCCGGAAAAACGTATACGGCAAAAATAAAGCGCAAAGACGGTACGGTGCAAGATGTCGCATTGCCTAAAGCACTGACAAACGGTTATGTACTGAATGTGAACAATATTGACAGCAGCAAAATTTTCGTGAAAATATTCATGAGTGAAGCACTGTTGAACAGCGGCGATCTTAAACTTGTTGTGCAGCATAACAATACAGTTTTACAGGTATTAAAAAGTAAATCAGTCAAACAGGTGACTGCCATTTCCATGACCAGGAAAGACCTTCCTTCGGGCATCCTGCACTTCACTTTGTTTTCCGGGGAAAACCTGCCGGTTTGTGAGCGCCTTATTTTTATCAATAACCCGGAGGAGCAGATAAATGTTAGTTTGAAGAATTTAAAACAGGGTTATGCGAAAAGGGAAAATGTACCGCTGGAGCTCGCGGCTCAGGATGGAGCTCAGCCAACACAGGGAAGTTTCTCTGTTGCGGTAACCAATTCCAGCATCGTTACTCCTGACCCTGACAATGAAAGTAATCTGCTGACTTCCATGCTGCTCAGTGCTGACCTGAAAGGTTATATAGAAAAACCTAACCGCTATTTTAACCGTAATGATAAAAAAGCACGTGAAAATCTGGATGACCTGATGCTTACGCAAGGCTGGAGCAGGCTGTTATGGAAGGATATCATGACCAATTCCGTTAAAGCCCCGGTTTTCGCAGCAGAGAAGTCGCTCAGGGTAAGCGGGACAGTTACCACTACCGGCGGCAAACCGGTTCCCAATGGAAGGGTTTCTTTATTTTCGACCTCCGGCGGGGTTTTTATGATCGATACTTTAACCGATGCCAAAGGCCGCTTCACATTTGATAACCTTTCTTTCGGCGACAGTACTAAGTTTGTTGTGCAGGCACGTAACGCGAAAAATAAAAAATATGTAGAGATTAACCTGGATATTATCCCCGGCCAGGTGGTGACTAAAAACAAAAATACCGGTGACATTGAAGTCAATGTGAATGAGGCGATACAAGGTTATATCCGGAAGAGCGAGGACTATTTTGAGGAGATGGCCAAACGCGGCTTACTGCAGCGTACGGTTATTCTTGACCAGGTGAATATTGTACAGAAGAAAAACCAGGCTGCAAATTCTGCTAACCTTAACGGTGCAGGCAATGCAAATAATGTATTTACGGCCAAAGACCTGGGCACTTGCATTACGATCGAACAATGTTTACAGGGCAGGATTGCAGGAGTCACCTTTAGAAACGGCATACCTTACCTGATGCGCAATGCGGGCGGCGGTCCTATGCAGCTTATTTTAGACGGCATGTATGTGGAAGCGGATTTCCTCAATAATATACAGCCTATGGATGTGGAAAGTATTGAGGTATTGAAGAGTATAGAGTATACTTCCTTATACGGCTCCCGCGGCGGTTCCGGCGTTTTGTTAATCACTACTAAAAGGGGTGGCAGTGATATGAGTTATTCCAGGTATGCCCCGGGAATTATCACTTATGCACCGAAGGGCTATTATGTTATACGTAAATTTTACTCTCCGCAATATACGCCCGAAAATACGGATAAAGGCCCCGACAACAGGACTACCGTGTACTGGAATCCGCATGTTGCTACGGATACAAACGGTAATGCTAAATTTAATTTTTATAATACAGACGAACCGGGGGTTTACAGAGTTGTAATAGAAGGCATAAATGATGACGGGCACCTGGCCAGAAAAGTATATACCTACGAAGTAAAATAGAAAACAAATACATCTGCATGAATACAATTAATGTAACGATAAAAGACCGTTTAGCCCTGATTACACTTAACCGCGCTAAATCCAATGCATTGAACAGGGAAATGATTACCGAGCTGGATGATATGCTGAGGAACATAGAGAACGACAGTAACATAGGCGGAGTGGTGATTACCGGCAGGGGACATTTTTTCTCTGCAGGTTTGGACCTCATAGAACTTTATGGTTACAATGAAGAGGAAATAGCTGCTTTCTGGGTATTGTTCCTGCAGTTCACTGCCAGGATCACTGCTTTTAAAAAACCGTTGGTTGCTGCGGTTAATGGTCATGCTCCGGCCGGTGGATGTATAATTGCACTGGCCTGTGATGCCAGGGTAATGGCAGAAGGAAATTATATTATCGGGCTGAATGAGGTCCCTGTAGGTATAATCGTTCCTGACAGTATATTTAACCTGTATGCTTTCTGGCTGGGAAAGGGCAATGCCAGCAGGAGTTTACTGGAAGGAAAACTGTTTAGTCCGGGAGAGGCCGTAAACATAGGTCTGGTAGATGAACTGGTTAACCCGGACAGCATTATGACGGCTGCAGAACGTAAAATAAGAAAATACATGGCCCTGGAACCCAATACCTGGCAGCAAAGTAAACTGAATATCAGAAAGGAACTGATTGCTGCAACCGGGACACCTCAGCCGGATATGCTGGAAACTGTGCTTAAACAGTGGTGGTCGCCCGCAACACGGGCTATATTGAAAATGCTTATTGATAATCTTCAAAAGAAATAACTGATGTACAATCAACCAATGTTAAGAGATGATGCTTTAAAAGGCAGGACAATTGTAGTAACCGGAGGCGGAACAGGGCTGGGTAAAGCAATGGGCACTTATTTTCTAAAGCTTGGTGCTAATTTAGTGATTACCAGCCGCAAGCTAGCTGTATTACAGCAAACGGCAAAAGAGATGGAAAAAGAAACCGGTGGTAAGGTACTCGCTGTAAGCTGTGATGTGCGTGAGTATGAACAGGTGGAAAATGTGCTTGCAGAGACGATTAAAAACTTTGGCCGTGCGGACGGTTTACTGAACAATGCCGCAGGGAACTTTATTTCTCCTACTGAACGTCTTTCTGCCAATGCTTTTTCGACGGTCATAGATATCGTGCTGAAGGGCTCGGTGAACTGCACACTCGCTTTTGGAAAACACTGGATTAAGGAAAAGCAGGCGGCCAGTGTTTTGAATATTGTCACTACTTATGCTTTTACCGGTTCTGCTTTTGTGGTGCCTTCGGCATGTGCAAAAGGTGGTGTTCTTGCAATGACACGTTCCCTGGCAGTGGAATGGGGCAGATATGGGATCAGGACAAATGCTATTGCGCCCGGGCCTTTTCCTACGAAAGGCGCATGGGAACGTTTACTTCCCGGTGACCTGGCCGAAAAATTTGATTTCAAAAACCGTGTACCGCTGAAACGTGTAGGCGATCATCAGGAACTGGCTAACCTGGCGGCCTTTCTGCTGAGCGACTTCTCCGGGTATATCAACGGGGAAGTGATTACTATTGATGGGGGCGAGTGGCTGCAGGGCGCCGGACAATTTAACGGGCTGGAGGCGATTCCCGATGAAATGTGGGATGAATTTGCGCAAATGACCAGGGCGGCCAAAGGCAGCTGAGGCTTAATTTATGCAATTTGATTTTAGCTGCAGCATTATTTTGAAATTAGCTTATTTTTGTAGCATGTCAACAGAAACAAAAGAAGAAACATTTACACTGGAAGAGATTTTAACTTCTCTGAAGTCCTCCCATCGCCTGATCTTATGGAATGATGATGTAAATACTTTTGACCATGTTATCTATTGTATGACTAAATATCTTGATTATACGGATGCTCAGGCAGAACGGATCGCATGGGAGGTGCACAATAAGGGGAAATGTGCGGTACTTGAAGGTTCCTTCACGGAAATGGAGGTGTACCGGAAAATACTTCAGCAGGAAGGTTTAACGGTTACTGTTGAATAAATCTGAGCTATACCAGCTTTTTAACAACAATATTTTTATAAAATCAATTGGTTTAATAAAATTTTAATTGCGTAAAGCTGTTTTTCTATACCCTGCATCTTCTGCAAATTCAGTTCAGTGCAACTTAACCATGTTTTACGAGGTTCGTTTTAATCGATTTTTATCAATTTTCAGCAATAAATTGATCAGATTGTCCTTTCGCGGACAAGGATGGCTTCATTCACAAAAATATTACTGTAATTAGCTTTAATTATGCTGTAATAAAATAGTTACGGCCATTTTTTTAAACTTCCCCGCAGTTACTTTGTCCCACTCTTACATAACAATAAACCGATAAACCTTAAATGAATACTACCTTCTATAAATTTACATTTATAATACTATCAATCAGCTTCTTTAACACTTTCAGACTTCAGGCACAAACAATCACAGGCACAGGTAAACTTATAGGAAAAATAGTAGATGTCCAAAATAATGAAACGGTTCCGTTTGCTTCGGCAGTAGTTCTTGACAGAAAAACAAAATCAATTATAAAAACCGGGCAGTCGGATGTAAATGGCGCTTTAATGCTCGGCGGTATTCCGGATGGGGTATTTACCGTAAAAATTAGTTACGTGGGTTATCAGACCTTAACCAGGGACTCCGTTACTGTAAACAAAAGTCACCCGCTTATTAATCTGGGTACAATCAAAATGAGAACCTCTAAGGGCAATGTGCTGAGTGAGGTAAATATTACAGCACAGAAAAGCCCTATGCAGCTGGGGATCGATAAAAAAGTGTTCTCAGTAGAACAAAGCCTGGTAAGTGAGGGCGGCTCTGCTTCGGATCTATTACAGAATGTGCCTTCGGTATCCACCGATGTGGATGGTAACGTAAGTCTCAGGGGTTCTACTGGTGTAAGGGTACTGGTTGATGGAAAACCATCGCTGATTGCGGGCGGAAATGTGGCGCAGGTACTGGCTTCTATTCCTGCGAGCTCTATAGAAACGGTAGAGGTGATCACAAACCCATCTTCAAAATACGATGCGGAGGGCCAGTCTGGTATTATTAACATTGTTTTGAAAAAGAATAAAAAACTGGGTTTTAATGGAAATGTGGCCTTAACAGCCGGCACCAGGGATAATTATAACGGAAATACGAGTTTAAGCTTCCAGAATAAGAAAATTAATATTTATGGCAATTACGGTTATCGTCATGGCAACCGTCCGGGTTACGGGTTCAATAATATTCAGTACCTGAATGCGACCAGTGATCCTTCATCCCTGGCTTTAGCGGAGCAGTTGACGAATTCTAAATCTAATGACAGGAGCCACAATGTGAAAGCTGGTATTGATTATTACCTGACTGATAAAGATATCCTGAGTTTGTCCGGTGGTTTTAATATCAGGGATAATGACAGGGAAGATTTATTGTCTATCAATAAGTATGGTCCCCAGAGAAACCCGCTGGAACTGAGTACAAGGACCAATACCAATAATGGTAACGGGAACAGTTATGATCTTAATTTTGATTATAGCCATAAGTTTAAAAGGCAGGGCGAGGAGCTGACTTTCAGTTTTGGCTATGCTGAAGGTAAAAATGATAATTCGCAGTTATATAATACCGGTATCTATAATGTAAACGGTCTGCCTGTTTCTCAGCAGGGCGAGCTGCGGACGAATGAAAATGATGGGGTCAATACCAATTATAATATCCAGGCTGACTATACTTTACCAATGGGGAAGCTCGGAAAAATCGAGACTGGTTACCGCAGTCAGATCAGGTTATCGGATAACAGTACCATAGCGAATCTATTTAACCTGGTTACCAATGTATATGATAAAGACTATTTGTTATCGAATGAGTTTAACAGTAAAGATCAGGTACATGCTTTATATTTCAATTATCAGAACCAGATTAAAAATTTTGGCTATCAGCTTGGCTTAAGGGCTGAAGATGCTAAACTAAATACCAGCTCCGGGGGATTTGACAGGGCTGACCAGCTGGTTTATACACCAGGTCACATTGCTTATCAAAGGTTATATCCAAGTGTTTACCTGACGCAGAAGTTTAAAGGTGAACAACAGTTACAGTTAAGTTATACCAGACGGGTAAACAGGCCAAGACCATGGGATACCAATCCTTTTGTGGATTATTCTGATCCGCTTAACTGGAGGAAGGGTAACCCGAATTTATTGCCTGAGGATGTGCATTCTTTCGAATTGGGATATAGTAAATTCTGGTCTAATGTTACCCTGATTTCAAGTCTTTACCTGCGCCAGACCAATGACCTGATCCAGAGGGTGCGGTCTACTCCTGATGCTGACGGTGTGATTACGACTACGCCTGAGAATTTAACTAAGGATGTGTCAAGCGGGTTCGAGTTTATTGCAAAAGTAGATGTAGTTAAACCATGGAGCTTTACCGCAAATATTAATGCTTACCACAGTAAAATTGATGCTGTGCCTGCTTTTAATATTGCCGGAAATTCGGGCTATAGCTGGAATGCCAATTTGACTAATAATTTTGTACTGCCTGGTAATGTTACTTTACAATTGAGGGGCGAATATAATTCTTCCCAGGTTATGGCTCAGGGTAAGCGCAAGGCAAATTATGGTATGGATGCCGGCGCCAAATATGATTTACCCGGAAAAAAGGCTTCACTCAGCCTGAATGTAAGAGATGTGTTCAATAGTAAGAAATATGGCGCTGTTACAGGTGATGCTACAACGATCACAGAGTTCCTGAGGAGGATGAGAGGCCCTATGGCTAACCTGACTTTCTCTTACAGGTTTGGACAAACTACGTTCGTGAAGAAGAGCAAGAAACCTGAACAGCAGGAACAGCAGTCGCCTGATGAAGGAACGTTCTAGGTTAACTATTTAAAAAAAAACTGTGTTACGTTCCGGCTGGAACCTTTGCCGCTGCGGGGCAAAATTCCGAGGCCGTCACATAACACAGTTTTTTTAAAGATTATCCCGGTAGTGACCGTAATTTACAGGCGGGCTTTGTTTAGCTGCAGCTGATTGCTGTGTCTTTTTTCATTTACAGGTACAATGTCCAAAGACTGCATTTTTCTTTCCCTCCTTTTACTGAAATAAGAAATTTGTATCTTGCAGCATGGAAGATACAAATCCCTGGATTACTTTACAGAGCCGTAAAATATACGAGAACAACTGGATAGGTCTTACTGAACATGATGTGATTAATCCATCAGGTGGCGCCGGTATCTATGGGGTAGTCCATTTTAAAAATATAGGACTGGGTATTCTTCCCTTAGACGAGCAGCTGAATACCTGGCTGGTTGGACAGTACCGTTATTCCCTGGATGCTTACAGCTGGGAGATCCCGGAAGGCGGAGGCCCCCTAACGCTTCCTCCGCTGGAAAGTGCGAAACGTGAATTACTGGAAGAAACGGGTTTGACGGCTACCGACTGGGTAGAGATACAAAGAATGCATTTGTCCAATTCGGTGAGCAATGAGCTGGCTATTATTTATATTGCCCGGGGCTTGACAATGGGGACGGCCGAACCCGAAGAAACAGAGGCACTGATTCTTCGTAAACTTCCGTTTGATGAAGCTTATCAGATGGTAATGGATGGGAGAATTACGGACAGTATGAGTGTCGCCGCGTTGTTAAAGACTAAAATACTTTTACAGGAAGGTAAATTATAAAATCGTATGCATAAATTTTTAGGATATCTATTTACGCCTGTATTTTACTTTTTCTTTCTCCTAAGCCTGTTGATTTTCCATCCCATTCAGTGGGTGTGCCATCGCTTCTTTGGTTATAAGGCACATAAAATTGCTGTCGATTGTCTGAATTTCTGCCTAACCTACTGTAATCTGTTTCTGGGTAATTCGGTAACTTTTATAAACGAACAGCAACTGCCCTTAAACCGGCCGGTCATATTTGTGGCGAACCACCAGAGTATGTATGATATACCAGGACTGATCTGGTTTCTAAGGAAATATCATGTGAAGTTTATTTCAAAGATTGAGCTGACCAAAGGTATTCCTTCTATCTCGTTTAACCTTAAATACGGCGGCGGTGCCAATATTAACCGGAAAGACAGTAAACAATCAATAGCCGAAATTATTAAACTGGGCAGAAGGATGAAAGAGAACAACTGGTCGGCGATGATCTTTGCTGAAGGTACCAGGGCGAAAGATGGAAGGATGAAACCCTTTCAGGTCGGTGGAATTGCTACGCTGTTAAAGGCGGTGCCTGACGCGCTGATTGTTCCTGTTGCTATAGAAAATTCCTGGAAAATAGTCAGATATGGAACTTATCCGCTAAGTTTTGGTGAAAAGATCAGGTGGACTGTCTTAGCACCTTTGGTTAAAGGGGATAAAAATGCAGAAATGCTTACTTTGGCAGCCGAAAATGCCATCAGAGATTTTCTGCACCAGACACCTGATGCCCAATAAGCCGAAAAGTCGTATGCTATTTGTTGTAAAATCCGGCGGTAAATTATTATAATTTCACATTTAGTATGTAGCTTCATAGTTATTACTTAACCTAAATAATTATGATGAAGAATTTTACTTTAACCGCATTGGCCGTCGGCCTTTGCATTACTGCTTTTGCACAGGAGCCTATTGACCAGGATGCTGTACAAAAGATAAGGAAGGAAGGGCTTGACAATTCAAAAGTAATGGATATTGCCTTTCAGATTACCGACGTGGCGGGCCCAAGGTTAGCCAATTCCCCGGGCCTGAAAAGGGCGCAGGACTGGGCGGTCAAACAAATGAACGAATGGGGACTTAAGAACGTACACCTGGAGGCCTGGGGCACTTTCGGAAAAGGCTGGCAGGTGGATAAATTCTATGCTGCTACTACCCTGCCCTGGTACCATGCCATTATTGCTTCTCCTAAAGCCTGGACACCCGGTACCAATGGCCCTGTTAAATCCGAAGTGATGCTGATAAAATCAGATACTATTACTTCTCTGGACCAGTATAAGGGAAAGCTTGCCGGAAAGATTATCATGTTTGACCAAACGGTAGCGCCTTTACAGAATACTTATAAGCCGGATGCAGTACGTCAGACAGACTCTGCCCTTACCGCAATGGAATCTGCCCGGCCAGGCGAAGTAAGGCGTCAGGGTGCCCCTAATAACGTGATGGCTCAAATGTTAAGGGCAAGGGAAACACGCAATGCCATGTTATCAAGGTTGCAGGAAGAAAAAGTAGGCCTGATCCTGACTTATGCAAGAGGCAGCGACGGTACCCTTTTTACCAGCAACGGGGCTTCCTATGCACTGGATGCCAAACCCGTATCTCCAGAGCTTGAAGTTTCCGCGGAAGATTATCTCCATATCCTGCGCCTGTTAAAAGCTGGGCAAAAAGTGGAAATGGAAGCCGATATTAAAACTTCTTTTTATGACAGCGATCCTCAGGGATATAATGTAATTGCGGAAATACCCGGAACCGATAAAACGTTAAAAGAAGAGGTGGTTATGCTCGGCGGGCATTATGACTCCTGGCATTCTGCTACCGGGGCAACCGATAATGCGGCCGGTTCTGCGGTAATGATGGAAGCGATGCGGATTTTGAAATCTATTAACTTTCAGCCTAAAAGAACCATAAGAATTGCCTTATGGAGCTCCGAGGAACAGGGCCTGCATGGATCCAGAG